>CERE01012959.1_pt1 | contig 176220 bp, 168 predicted proteins | sample 530911 | NCBI WGS metagenome assembly CERE01 (sample SAMEA2621092, study PRJEB7988) | marine metagenome | biome: marine biome (ENVO:00000447); feature: mesopelagic zone (ENVO:00000213); material: "saline water (ENVO:00002010), including plankton (ENVO:xxxxxxxx)" | depth 800 m
TTACCATGGTCAACGTGACCAATAGTGCCCACGTTGACGTGGGGTTTAGAACGTTCAAATTTTGCTTTAGACATGAGTAGTATCCCCGGCACTAAATTTATTGAGCCAAAAAATCAAAACAGGCAGGAATACCCTGCCTAAGACAAATTGTGGAGCCCGCAATCAGAATCGAACTGATGACCTCATCCTTACCATGGATGCGCTCTACCGACTGAGCTATGCGGGCCTAAATTCTTCCAAAAAAATGGAGCGGGTGATGGGAATCGAACCCACGTGATCAGCTTGGAAGGCTGGAGTTCTACCATTGAACTACACCCGCAATTCAGTCATCTTGTATATTAAATGGTGGAGGGGGAAGGATTCGAACCTTCGAAGGTAGAACCGTCAGATTTACAGTCTGATCCCTTTGGCCACTCGGGAACCCCTCCACTAAAGACGTGGCATTTTCCGTAAAACCGAGACTAATGTCAACACTTAAATCAGTAATTCTTATTTAGCTGCTGTCTTTGTACTCGAGATGGCTAAATCTATTCATGATTAACTGAAGTAGAAAAGCATGAATAGTATACTATTGCGTTCTATAAATTTGTCACACTTTAAAAAATCAAACAGGAGTCTCTATGGAGCAGTACCGCGGTACGACTATCCTTTCCTATCGCCGTGACGGCCAAGTGGTCATTGGTGGTGATGGGCAGGTGAGTCTTGGCAATACCATCATGAAAGGCAATGCACGCAAAGTCAGACGTCTTTATCACGGTAAAGTGATTGCTGGTTTTGCCGGTGGCACCGCAGATGCATTTACGTTGTTCGAACGCTTTGAAGCAAAGCTTGAAAAGCATCAAGGTAACTTAACTAGAAGTGCACTTGAGTTAGCTAAAGACTGGCGCACTGACCGGATGATGCGACGCTTAGAAGCTTTACTCGCTGTCGCCGATGCAGAAGCATCACTGATTATTTCTGGTAATGGCGATGTAATCGAACCAGAACACGGTCTTATTGCTATTGGTTCTGGCGGTCCGTTTGCTCAAGCTGCTGCGACCGCTTTATTGCAAAACACTTCACTCAGTGCGAGGGAAATTGTTGAGAAAGGGTTGAATATTGCCGCTGATATCTGCATCTATACTAATCACAATCTTACAATCGAAACTCTGGAATCAAACTGACATCTACCATGCAATCATTAACGCCAAAACAAATAGTCAACGAACTTGATAAACGCATCATCGGACAACAAGCGGCAAAAAAAGCGGTGGCTATCGCTTTGCGTAACCGCTGGCGCCGCCAACAATTAGATGCCTCACTTCAACATGAAGTCACGCCAAAAAACATTCTTATGATTGGCCCAACGGGTGTAGGCAAAACAGAAATTGCTCGTCGACTTGCCGCTCTCGCTAATGCCCCTTTCATTAAAGTCGAAGCCACAAAATTTACTGAGGTGGGTTATGTTGGCCGTGATGTTGAATCAATCATTCGCGACCTCGCTGAAACTGCGATGAAGATGTTACGTGAATCGGCAATATCCTCAGTTAAAACAAAAGCCGAAGATGCTGCAGAAGAACGAATTTTAGATGCCTTACTGCGACCAGCACGCGATGTTGATAGTGAAGATGAATCAGCCACTCGCCAACGTTTTCGCAAAATGCTGCGCGAAGGTAAGCTCGATGATCGCGAAATTGAACTTGAACTGAATGCGCCAAATGTTGGTGTAGAAATCATGTCTCCACCAGGCATGGAAGAGATGACCAGTCAGCTTCAGGAAATGTTTCAGAACATGGGAACAAACCGTAAGAGCACACGCAAGATTACTGTTGGTAATGCCATGCGCATACTGGCTGAAGAAGAAGCTCTAAAACTCATTAATGAAGAAGAGTTGAAAGCGGATGTGCTGGAGCGTGTCGAACAAAACGGCATCGTCTTCCTTGATGAAATTGATAAAATCACCGGTCGTGGTGAGAGTGGTAATAACGCTGATGTCTCCCGTGCAGGCGTTCAGCGGGATTTATTGCCTCTGGTTGAGGGCAGTACAGTTTCGACTAAATACGGCATGATAAAAACCGATCATATTTTGTTCATTGCCTCTGGCGCCTTTCATTTGAGCAAACCTTCTGATCTTATTCCTGAACTTCAGGGTCGTTTACCCATACGCGTCGAACTTGATGCACTTTCTTCTGCGGATTTTGTCCGCATTCTGACCGAACCTGATGCCTCATTAACCGAGCAATATATTGCATTGCTGGCTACTGAGGGAGTGGAACTTCGTTTTACCGACGACGGTATCGAACGAATTGCCGAACTGGCCTGGGAAGTGAATGAGAAAACCGAAAATATTGGCGCACGACGCTTACATACCATGCTTGAGAAATTGTTAGAAGACATTTCTTATGAAGCAGGGAGTGAACAGAATCTCTCCGTCGTCATTGATAGAGACTATGTCAATGAACAACTGTCCGTTGTAGCTGAAGACGAAGACTTATCACGCTATATTCTGTAAGGAATGCTTTAATGGCAGAAACTCAATTACCAACAGACATCACCTTGCACAAACAATCAAAGTGCCTATCTCTCAGTTATGGCGATAGGCAATATCGTCTTTCCGCTGAATATTTACGCGTTTACTCACCTTCTGCAGAGGTACGTGGGCACGGTCCCGGACAAGAAGTTCTGCAAACAGGTAAAGAAAATGTTGGTCTCGATAAAATCGAACCCGTAGGTCACTATGCGCTAAAGTTGTTTTTTGATGATGGTCATGACAGTGGTTTGTTTACATGGGATTATTTATATGAACTTGCCATGCATGAAGAATCCCTCTGGCAAGACTATCTTAACCGGCTCGAAAAAGCCGGTTATCATCGCCAACAGCAATAGGTCACGTTATGGAAGTTAAAGAGACAACGCATTTCGGTTACAAAGAAGTGCCCACTGCGGAAAAAGCCAAGCATGTTGCTGAGGTTTTCCACTCCGTTGCCGGTAAATATGATCTGATGAACGACTTGATGTCGCTTGGCATTCATCGTTTCTGGAAACGATTTACCATTCTCAACAGTGGTGTACGGCGCGGAGCTACAGTTCTGGATATCGCAGGCGGAACAGGTGACTTGACGCGGAAATTTTCCAAGCTTGTTGGTGACACAGGTAAAGTGGTGTTAGCCGATATCAATGCCTCAATGCTCAATGTTGGTCGTGACCGTCTAACAGATGACGGTATTGTCGGTAATATCGAGTATGTTCAAGCCAATGCAGAAGCTCTGCCCTTTCCTGACAATAGTTTTAACTGTATTACCATCGCTTTTGGCTTGCGTAATGTCACGGATAAAGACAAAGCCTTAGCTTCAATGTATCGGGTTCTCAAACCCGGCGGTCAACTGATGGTCTTAGAGTTTTCTAAACCTGCTGAATGGATGGCCCCCGTTTACGACGCCTATTCCTTCAAGATATTGCCACAACTAGGAAAAGTATTTACTGGTGATGAAGACAGCTACCGCTATTTGGCTGAATCTATTCGTATGCACCCAGACCAAGAGACCTTGAAACAGATGATGGAAAATGTAGGATTTGAACGTTGCGAATATCACAATATGACTGCTGGCATCGTTTCACTTCATCGTGGTTACAAGTTCTAACCCCATGACTACACTATTGCGTCCTATCGAGTTTGCCATCAATCAGGGGTTAAAACAGGATCCTGAAACGTGTGAGCGCCTTGAGGCTTTCGAAAATCGCGTCATCGTTATCCATGTTGAAGACTGGCAGCAATATCTGCATGTCTCCTTCCATCAATCTACTGTCAAATTGTCACATAACGATGAAGAGAACGCTGACTTATTAATCACTGCGAAAGCCTTGAGTTTATTAAAACTCGCCAAGCAGCCTGAGCATTTATTTTCTAATGAAATCCATATTCACGGTAATGTTCAGTTCGCTAAACAATTACAAGACGTACTGGATGGTTTCGATTTTGATTGGGAACAACAAATAGCCAACGTAACTGGTGACGTTATCGCCCAACCGCTTAGTTATGCGATTAAACACAGTTTCTCATGGCTGAATGCAACTCAACGTTCATTATCTATGTCACTTTCCGAGTACCTTCGTGAAGAAGCGCACATATTACCGGACAAGATTCAAATTGATGACTTTATGAATGATGTGGACAGGTTAACTGCGGATATCGATCGACTTGAAGCACGAATAAACAGGTTGGAAACAGAGTATTGACATTGTCTCTTGACCGCAGTCATAACCATGTAAGGAGCCATTAATGAAGGCTAATCAGTTATCCAGGCTGATTCAAATTAATCACGTCCTGGCAAAACATCGCCTGGACGAAGTGATCAAAGCAATCCATTTATTGCGTCCGCTTCGGTATTTCAGTTTTTTATCGCCACATCGCTGGCGCAATAAACAATCGACACTGCCTCGAGGCGAAAGATTAAGACTGGCATTACAGGACTTAGGACCTATCTTTGTAAAGTTTGGACAGGTGTTATCAACGCGTCGCGATCTCTTGCCGCCTGACATAGCCAATTCATTAGCTAAACTTCAAGACCAAGTAGCACCTTTTCCCGCTGAGCAAGCAAAACAACTGATTGATAAAGCCTATGAAGCAGAATCCATTGAGACATTATTTGCTCATATTGAACCTGAACCGCTTGCTTCAGCTTCCATCGCACAAGTACACGCAGCTACATTAAAAAGTGGTGAGCAAGTCGTTATAAAACTGGTTCGTCCTGGCATAGAGCCCATTATCAAGCGTGATATTGCTTTGTTGTATACCTTGGCATCTTTTGCTGAACGATACTGGTCTGAGGGAAAACGATTACGGCCCAGAGAGATCGTAGCTGAGCTTGAGAAGAACCTTTTTGATGAACTCGATATGTTGCGCGAGGCCTCTTCAGCCTCTCAACTGCAACGCAATTTTGAAGGCACCACCTTACTATATGTCCCCAAGATATACTGGAAGCTGACCAAACCTAATATCCTGGTTCAAGAACGTATTTATGGCACGCCTATTAGCGATACTGAAGGTTTAATCGCGAAAGGTGTGGATATGGCAAAACTGGCAGAAATGGGGGTCGAAATCTTTTTCACCCAAGTATTCAAGCATAGTTTTTTCCATGCGGACATGCATCCCGGTAATATCATGGTGGATAGTCATGATCCGGCAAATCCACGTTATGTTGCTGTTGATTTTGGCATCATGGGGACATTATCTCCAGATGATCAGCGTTATTTAGCTGAAAATTTCCTTGCCTTTTTCAATCATGACTATCGCCGGGTTGCCGAGTTACATGTGCAATCAGGCTGGGTGCCGGCTGAGACTCGACTTGATGAGTTTGAAGCAGCCATAAGAAGTGTTTGTGAACCCATATTCGCTCGTCCTTTAAAAGAAATTTCTTTCGGACAACTGCTGCTGAGACTTTTCCAAACAGCGCGTCGTTTTAATATGGAAGTACAACCACAGTTGGTGCTGCTACAAAAAACCTTACTGAATATTGAAGGCTTGGGCCGTGACCTCTATCCAGATCTGGATCTATGGAAAACAGCCAAACCCATTTTAGAATCATGGATGAAGGAAAAAATGGGCTGGCAAGCAGCGTTAAGAACGCTAAAGCAAGAAGCTCCTCATTGGGCTGAAACCTTACCCGAGATGCCGCGTCTATTATATGACCTGACTAAGAGAGCCCAAGATGGTCAGCTGAACGTTAATTTAGCATCTCATGATATTCAACAGCTGCGTAAAGAAATCAAAAAAGCCAGTTATCGTAGTGCTGCTGCTACCTCTGGCGCTGCATTTTTGGTAGGCGCTGCCGTTATCACCGGTCTCGATGGTTACTCGACAACTATGTTTGCAGGGTTACCAGTACTGAGCTGGGTATTTGGGCTATGGGGGCTCGGTCTTATTTATTTTAGTATTTCAAACAAAAGTTAATTGTTATGTTTAAGTGGATTGGCCTTATTCTAGGCTTTATATTACTCAGTACGATGAGTGTAGGATTACTCATTTTAGGAATTTTTGGCGCACTGATTGGCTTACTGTTTGGTGGTTTTGCTGACCGTATACGAGCGTATGGTCTGGGCGGTGCTAATCCATTTACAAGTCAAACCCGTCAAACAGTTTTTCTTGAAACTGTGTTTGTTTTGATGGGGAAACTAGCGAAGGCAGATGGTCGAATCAGCCAGATTGAAATCGATCACGTGGAAGCCTTTATCAAAAAAATGGGGATGTCGGGTGAGCATCGACAAGAAGCCATCCGCCAGTTTAAGCGAGGCGCAGAACCCGACTTTGATATTACAGACACAATGAATCAATTCAAACAACATTGTGGTAATACGTTTAATCTAAAACAAGTCTTACTGGTTTACCTGATAGTCATGGCCTTAGCCGATGGTAAGCTTGATCCACAAGAAAAAGATATTCTGGAACAAGTCTCTGCTCAGTTAGGATATAACCGGGCCGAGTTTAACCGTATTCTGGATATGGTGATGAGCCAGGCAAGTTTCGCAAGAGGTCATCAGCAGCAATACTCTTCCGGTCCGCAGCGCTCTTATTCTGATGAATTGGCCGACGCTTATAAAGCGCTTGGGTTGACTGAAAAGAGTTCTAATCAAGAAATTAAACGTGCTTATCGAAAACTGATGAGCCAATATCATCCGGATAAACTCATGGGACAAGGCGTTCCAGAAGATATGATTGCCGTTGCCACAGAGCAAGCGAAAGAAATTCAGTTAGCATACGATTTAATAAAAAAACATCGAGAACAAAATTAACAATTTCGTTTTATTTATTATTATCTGTTTGGTACTATTTTTTCTGGAAACACTTTAACCAAAGCCAAACTCGGTGTGAACCAAGGACGGAAAGTTACAGACCTTATGATACTAAGGTGGCTGTACTGCAATAATATCTAAGGAAAGAACACATGAACAAAATAGTTTTTATCGCACTGGCTTTATTTACTGGTTTAACTAACGCTGCTATAGCTGCAACAAGCTTATCAACTAATGGTTCATGGCAAACAGCTAATGGCGACCTAAGTTCATTGCTCGGCCAGTCTGCACCAGCTACATGGTCTTACGATACAGACCTAGCATCAGCGACCCTCTACTCATCATATGCTCTTCCAAGCACAGGCACAGTGAGTACATACGTATCATCAAATTACGTTCTCTCAGGTACAGCTGCCCCCACTTTGTTTGATGGCAGCCAGTTTGCTCTCAGTATATTAGATAATACTATTGCAAACCTTGATGCATTCAATACAGATATCGTTACATCAATGGTGAATAAAGGTCTCAATCCCGATATCACAGGTGATGCGATTCTATTTACAACTAGCACTCTTTTTCCGGTGTCTGAATTCACAGAAAGTTTTTCTCTGTCTGGCCTGATGATGTTTGATAAAGACTTTTTCACTGGCCCTATATCAACATTACCTTCTGCTGATATTCTGCTTGATAATGCATTATTCATTTATGCATCACTTTCACATGAAATTAACTTTGAAGAAACTGGCTTTGCTAGTTATATCCAAACGCCATCAGCAGTGCCTGTACCTGCTGCCTTATGGATGTTTGCTCCAGCATTGTTAGGTTTTCTTGGTTTGCGTCGCAAGGTGAATACTCAGGCTTAAAAAATTTAAGCACATAAAAGAAAAAAGCCGTAGTGATAAACCTCTACGGCTTTTTTGCTTAACACCCTTAATATTTGAGCTTTTTTATATCAAAACAGCCCGACTATTGAGCCATTATCATCAATATCAATACGTTCAGCAGCTGGGTGCTTAGGTAATCCAGGCATAGTCATCACATCCCCACAAAGTACAACCAGAAAACCAGCACCGTTTGACAGACGAACATCACGAATTGTCAGCGTATGATTCTCAGCCGTGCCACGTAAGCTCGGGTCACTGCTAAAAGAATACGGTGTTTTTGCCATACAAACTGGAATATCCCCGTGCTGCTCGTTCAACATAGCGATCTTATCCATCACTTTTTTATCAGCAACGACTTCACCACTGCCATATAGACGTTTAGCAACCTGATTAATTTTGTCCCATAGCGGTAAACTATCAGGATATAACAGACGACAAGGCTCAGCAGGGCTATCCAGTATTTCGACAACACGTTCCGCCAGTGTTTCTGCACCGGCCCCACCTTGTGCCCAATGACGAGCAAGAATGGCTTCAGCTCCCATTTCTTTTACAGCCGTTGTAATTAGTTCTATTTCTGCATCGCTATCATTAACAAAGTGATTGATGGCAACAACACAGCGTAGACCAAACTCATTTTGTAAGTTGCTTAAATGCCGTTTTAAATTAGCCAGTCCCACCTTTAACGCATCGAGGTTTTCTTCGCCAAGCTCTTTCAGTTCCAGACCACCGTGATATTTCAAGGCTTTTACTGTGGCGACAACAACAGCCATATCTGGCTTAATCCCAGCTTTGCGACACTTAATATCAATAAATTTCTCAGCACCTAAATCCGCTCCAAAGCCCGCCTCAGTGACCACATAATCACTCAGCTTAAGTGCCATTTTGGTTGAGATAACTGAATTACAACCATGCGCTATGTTCGCAAATGGACCACCATGAACAAAGGCTGGATTATTTTCTAAGGTCTGCACAAGATTGGGTTTTATCGCTTCTTTTAGTAATGCAGCCATAGCACCGTGGGCCATGATTTCTCGAGCATATCTTGGTGTCCCATCAACGGAATAGCCGATCAGGATATCTCCCAAGCGTTGCTTCAGCTCAGGCAAAGAATTAGCTAGGCAAAAGATAGCCATAACTTCCGAAGCAACAACAATATCAAAACGCTCTTCACGCAAATAACCATTGGCAGGACCACCCATACCCACCACGATATCCCGCAATGCACGGTCATTCATATCCATGACTCGCTGCCAAACAATACGTCTGGCATCCAACTGTAAGGCATTTCCATGATGGATATGATTATCAATCATCGCTGATAATAAATTGTGGGCTGAAGCTATTGCATGCAGATCGCCCGTGAAGTGAAGATTGATATCCTCCATGGGTACTACCTGAGCATAACCACCACCGGCAGCCCCGCCTTTCAAACCAAAGCATGGCCCCATAGAAGGTTCGCGTACACAGACAATGGATTTCTTACCAATTCGGTTTAGCGCATCACTCAGGCCGATCGTGGTTGTCGTTTTTCCCTCACCAGCAGGAGTCGGGCTAATAGCAGTTACTAGGATTAACTTACCATCGGGCCGGTTTGCCAACTCATCCATGACATCTAATGATACTTTCGCTTTGAAATGTCCGTATGGGTCAATATGTTGAGAGGCAAGACCCAGCTTTTTCTCGGCGAGCTGGATGACTTCCTGCATGGCAGCCTGTTGGGCAATTTCAATATCAGACATGGTTTTCCTGAACGGCATTAAATTTAAGCCACATTATACGTGAGTTAACGACGAATCCCGAATAACCCATTACTCACCCCATCGCGGCATCAAGTCATGCTCTATCTTGGCTTGGTCAAGTATTCTCGCGACAACAAAATCGACCACTTCAGCTAAGGATGTTGGATTAAAATAAAATCCAGGATTGGGTGGCAAAATACAGACTCCCAGTTTAGCTAACTTCAACATATTTTCGAGATGAATCACAGAAAATGGCGCTTCTCTTGGAACCACGATCAATTTCCGATCTTCTTTAAGCATGACGTCGGCAGCGCGGTTGATTAAATTATCACTCTGACCACAAGCAATTGCTGATAACGTTCCCATGGTACATGGGCACACAATCATGGCGGGCACGCGATGTGAACCACTTGCCAGTGGTGATGACCATTGTTGTTCACCATAAACCTGCAATTGTTCAGGAATACAGTCGAATTCCTGACTCAGCTTTTCCTGCACATCCGATGCTCTTGCAGGCAACTTCCAATTGAGTTCATCAGCGAGCACAATTCTACCAGCGGTAGAAATCATTAAATGTACCGTAAGCCCTTGCTTGAGTAATACCTGCAATAAACGCTTCGCGTAAGGCGCGCCAGAAGCACCGGTAATGGCTAATGCAATTTGTTGCTGATCCAACATTCTTAAGCTATCGCCTCTAAAATTCTCTGATGAATACCGCCAAAACCACCATTACTCATTACTAAAATCTCATCACCCGCTTGTGCTTCCTGGCTGATCGTCTTCACAATAGCATCAATCGAGTCAAAGACACTAACATGTTCGCCCAGTGTTTCAGTCACGTTTTTTAATGACCATTTCAAGTCGCTATCTTGTAACAACAATACTCTATCTGCCTGAATAAGTGACTGAGCCAAAGTATCTTGGTGAATTCCCATCTTCATCGTATTTGAACGAGGCTCCAATACAGCTACCAGACGACGGTTACCTATTTTGGCTCTCAGCCCAGCAATTGTTGTTGCTATCGCTGTCGGATGATGGGCAAAATCATCATAAACACGAATATTCTTGATTTCACCTTTTAACTCTAAACGACGCTTCACACCAGCAAACACGGATAAAGCCTCACAGGCATGCTCAACCGTGACACCAACATGATGGGCAGCAGCAATAGCGGCAAGCGCATTATTCACATTGTGTTGGCCGAGCATATCCCAACTGACTCGGGCTGTAGACTCACCATATCTGACTTCAAACTCACTGCCATCATTTTTCAATAATGTCGCACACCAATCAGCATCAACACCCAATGTCTGTCTTGGCGTCCAACACCCCATATTAAAGACATGGTCAATCGTCTTATCCTGAGGTGAAATAATCAAACCCTGTTCAGGTACCGTTCGTACCAGATGGTGGAATTGCTTTTGAATTGCAGCCAGATCATCAAAGATATCAGCATGATCAAACTCAAGATTATTAATAATCAGTGTTCTGGGCATGTAATGCACAAATTTTGAACGTTTATCAAAAAAGGCCGTGTCGTACTCATCTGCCTCAATCACAAAAAATGGCGTATTACCTAAACGTGCTGTTTCGCCAAAATTATCAGGGACACCGCCTATCAAGAAACCTGGCTGCATACCTGCATGCTCCAGAATCCATGCTAATAGACTACTCGTCGTCGTTTTTCCATGTGTACCCGAGACCGCTAATACCCATTTGCCTTGAAGGACATGTTCATTTAACCATTGAGGGCCAGACACATAAGGCAGACCTTTGTTTAAAACATACTCCACAGCCGGGTTGCCACGCGACATGGCATTGCCCATCACCACTAAATCAGGTGCAGGGTCTAAATGCTCAGGTTTATAGCCTTCTTTTACATCAATACCTGCAGCGGCAAGTTGGTCACTCATAGGCGGATAGACATTGGCATCAGAACCACTGACTGTCATGCCTAACTCCCTCGCAAGAATCGCCAGCCCCCCCATGAAGGTGCCGCAAATCCCCAGTATATGAATGTGCATTAAGTCACTCCTGAAATAGTAAGTCCAACAACTATCAACGATACGATGACATATGCCACCGTGATAACGGCTGCCAGCCCCGGTCCGATATCTAGTGCATACCTGAAGATATGTGCAACAACAAATAAACTCCAGAAAATGATAATAAGCACCATCAATAGAATGATGCTGGTCAGTTGACTATGTGGTTCGACCAACCTGAATACAGAAAAAACAGGCCAACTCACCAGACCTACGATAGCGCCAGTACTGGCCATCGCTGTAACAGTTTGTTCAAAGCGATGAGATAAACCTCTACTGGCTAATAATAGTTTTGTCACGATGATCAACATAACTGTGTCGGCTATACTCGTCACGAGACTGATAATCCAGTTGTGATCGATATGACTGACCAGCACGCCGACCATAAAGTAACAGACGATACTGATATTAACTAATACTGATGATGCTGGAATATCTGCAGGGCTGGCCTGGAACAAACAAATCTGCAAAAAACGCTTAATCACTTTATTCATCGAGGCATAATAACGTGTCAGTAATTGCTAACAAAGTATTTAATGATCTTTTTCATCACAAACAAAAAAGCCCGGCTTTATAACCGGGCTTTTTCTAAGAAGGTTTAACTATAAATCAATCGTCAACCACTACGCCCCATGGGAATTTTCCAACGTTGATAGTTTTGATATTTTTGTTTGTCGCTGTATCAACCACAGAAACCGTGCCACTCACGCCATCTGCTGTGTATAAACGCGAACCATCACGAGTCATTCCTAAGCCCCATACACGTTTGCCTACAGGGATATTAGCCTGCATCTCAAGCGTTTTGGCATCAAGTACTGCGACAGAATTACCACGACCAGTTGTCACGTAGATTGTTTTATCATCAGGACTAACCGCTATGTCCATCGGTTTTGAATTAGGTAAGTCGATTTCTGCTTGTTTGATAATGGACAGCGTTTTGGTGTCGATAATAGTGACTTCATTACCCACTTCACTGCTTGAATAAGCCAATGAACCGTCACTGTTAAATGCTAGACCACGAGGACGCGCAGCAACCAAAATATTTTTCACCACTTTATGTTTTGCAGTATCGATAACATGCACCATGTTGGTGGACTCGCTGGTGACCAATACCAGACTTCCGTCAGGTGAAACAGCGACACCTTCTGGTTCCAGACCAACGGGAATCACTTCAATGGTTTCGCCTGTTTTGGGATCAATCACACTGGCTTGTGCGTCATCTTCATTAGAAATGTAGATATTGCCATTAGGTGCCACATCAAATGTTTCCGGATCATCACCTGCATCCAGTTTTTTTACCACTTCTAATGTATCAAGATTTACAACGGCAATAGCGCCTTCCTCACTGATGGCAACATAAAGCTGTTTTTGGTCTGGCGATAAACCGATACCTCTAGGACGTTCTCCGATATTGATGGTATTGATTACCTCATTGGTTTTTGTATCAATAACACTGACTGTATTGTCTTTTTCATTGGTCACAAATGCACGGTGTGAAGGTTCAGCCCAGGCCGCTGTGCTGGCTAAAACCAATGTCGTTAACAAAATACTTTTTAATTTCATTATGCTTCCTTCTTCTCTCAAATTATTTACAGCTGATTAGTCCAAGACTATCCAGCCCACCCTTAACACCTCTTAAAGGTGCTTCGGCAACGATGTTGTCATCTTTATCTATTAGCAGAACAATCTGACGTAATTGTCCAGTATCTCTGAATGTGGCGGTGTCACCTTTTTGTCCATCAAAAGACAAGTCCTTCTTGAGGTAGTTCAGCATAGCTGCAGAATCCGTTTTTTGAGTTCTCGCTACAGTATCAGACAACATTTTGATAGCAGCCCATCCGGCCCATGCATCATCCGTCATTTGTGTTTTATGGTTTCTGGTAAAACGATTATTGAGTTGTGACGCTGCAAATTTTACAAAGTCATGATGCCAGGCATGCGCTGTTACTAATTTATCTGGGTTTTTATTTTGCCATTGAGCTAATGCATCCTGCTTCATTTGCTTACTCAGGGGAATATTTAATAAGTTTGGCAAACAAACCTGTCGCAGACTGTCAGCATCTGAACTCAAATTAAAGACCGGTACAGTAGTCAACTTATTCAGTTTAGCTATTTCCAGCATATGCTTTGCATCAGTGCCAACCAGAACCGCCGTTATCTCAGACGCTGGTAATGCCTCAACCTCTTCTTCCGTGATGTTTTTAACATCATATGTCTGGCCTAGAAACTGACCTTGCAAATTAGCCTCTGTTAGACCTTGCTGAATACCAGCCCACACTTGGCCATCTGTAGGTCCTATGTAGTGAAGCGTCACATTAATAGTATTGGCAAAAATGATTTGGGGCCATAACAGCAGCATGGCAATCCCGAGATTCTTCAGCATATTTAAACTCTCCGTTATTATTCTTTGTTTGTTGCCTGTGACAATACACAATCACATGGCTAAATAAATCAGCAAATTCCCTAATTTTATAGAGCAATCATCACTCCATAAGGTTCGCTTCTAAACCATTGTGTCAGTAAAACACCCTTTTTACCTCTAGGAGTTTTTCCTGTTTTTTCTGACTAAGATCACAATTCACTAATCACGGCCATCTTTTCGATCGGTTTTCATCTCAAGAAATCAGGACCTGTGTCGATATCTTGATTATCACAACAGGTAGTTTTTATGAATAAACAATTCCGCTCTTTACAGATGCAGCAAACACAGGAAAGCCTCGAAGAATTTATGAATTTTATGAGCTTTCGTAGTGATTGTAGTGGTGTAAGAATATTGTCTATTGAAACAACAGAACAGGCTGCCATTAGAGATGAAGCAGAACGTTCAGGTAAGGTGGTCTCAATCGGAACTCGTCGCAGAACCAAACCCGTGACAGTAACTATCAGTAAAGAGCTGCGGTTTAACGATCAAAATATACACTCATAAAAAAAGCCCGATTGCTCGGGCTTTTTTATTAAACCTGGCTACCATCTTCACCAATTTCCTGGTCACTCTCCTTCACTGGTGGTAGCAAATCTTCTTTACTTACCCCCATAAAGAGCACAGCAGAGCTTGCTACGTAGATCGATGAATAAGTACCAATCATGATGCCTAACAGTAACGCCTCTGCAAAGGAATGAATGACTTCACCTCCAAGCACAAATAAGGCAAAAACAACCAGCAGCGTCGTAAATGAAGTCATCAGCGTACGACTCAAGGTTTCATTTAAAGATGAATCAATCACTTCTTGTGGTGAGGCCTTACGCGCTTTTAAAAATCCTTCCCTGACTCTGTCAAAAACCACAATGGTGTCGTTGAGAGAATAACCAATGATTGCCAATACAGCGGCAAGTACCGTTAGATCAAACTCAACATGGGTTATGGAAAAGAAACCTAGAGTGATAATAACGTCATGCACCAAGGCGGCAACAGAGGCGATAGCAAAACGATATTCAAAACGGAAAGCCACATAAATCAAAATACCAATTAAGGCATATAAAACCGCTAAACCGCCTTGTTCAGTTAAATCATCGCCTACCTGAGGGCCAACAAACTCGACACGACGCACATCGATGGCATTACTGGAATCGACTTGTAGCAGCGAGACAACATTGTTACTGATTTCAGCCATATTCTCAGTTTCGATTATCGGCAAACGAACTAAAACATCATGGATAGAACCAAAATTCTGAACAACAGCCTGAGGATAGCCACCGTTTTGAAGGGTTGATCGGATGTTATCTAGATTAGCCGGTTCCTGATAACCGAGCTCGATCATGGTTCCACCTGTAAAGTCGATACCAAAGGTTAAGCCTTGTGTTATCAACGAACCGATAGAAACAATCAATAATATGCTCGAGAACACCAGCGCAGGCCAGCGTTTCGACATAAATTTGATATGCGTTTGTTTATTAAAAAACTGCATGAAAATGATTCCTAAATTGATAGCTTAGGTTTATGTTTACGACCGTAAAACAGATTCACTAAGGCACGTGTGCCCATAATTGCCGTAAACATAGAGGTTAAAATACCGAGTGATAAGGTGACCGCAAAACCTTTAATTGCACCTGTACCAAAACCAAACAAGACAATTGCAGCAATGAGTGTCGTGATATTCGCATCGGCAATGGTCGAAAAGGCTTTGTCATAACCTGAGCTGATACTGGCTTGCGGGCTATTGCCATTGCGTAGCTCTTCTCTAATACGCTCATAAATCAACACATTGGCATCCACAGCCATACCAACGGTGAGAACGATACCGGCGATACCTGGCAAGGTAAGTGTCGCTTGGAGTAATGAGAGTAATGCCACGATAAATATCAGGTTCGCAGCCAGTGCCATATTGGCAAACACACCAAATACTCGATACCAGATAATCATGAAAACAAGCACTAAAATAAAGCCGATAATGACAGATTCAAAACCCTGCTCGATATTTTGCTGTCCCATGCTTGGGCCAACCGTGCGCTCCTCAACGATTTCTATCGGCGCAGCCAATGCACCAGCGCGTAATAGTAGTGATAAGTCTCGTGCTTCCGTAGTGCTGTCCAGTCCGGTAATCTGAAACTTCTTGCTCAACTGATCTCGTATAGTGGCTACATTGATAATTTCAGGTACCTGGCGACGTACAGATACCAGCTCACCATCAATTTCTTTTGTTTCCATTTTAGACTCAATGAAAACCACCGCCATTGGGTTACCAATATTATCGCGAGTGACATTACTGAAAGCGCGCGCGCCTTTCCCATCTAAAGTCACGGAGACGGCAGGCGAACCAGACTGACCATCTAGTGTTGATGCCGCATTGATAACATGCTCACCCGTTAACATCACACGCTTATCAAGAAGGTATGGGCGACCATCACGACTGTAATAAAGCTCCGTGTTTGGTGGGATACGGCCATTGAGTGCATCTTTTACATCATGCTCGATATCAACCAGTCTAAACTCAAGTGTTGCCGTCGCTCCCAGGATTTTCTTTGCTTGAGCAGTATCTTGCACACCAGGTAGCTGGACGACGATTCGGTCTTCGCCTTGCTGTTGCACAGTCGGCTCTGCCACACCCAGTTCGTTTATGCGATTTCTCAAGGTGGTGATATTTTGTTGTAAGGCTAATTGTTTTGTTTCACGAATGCTCTGTTCAGACACATTCATAATGAGCTCAGGGTTAGCTTCATCTTCTGAGACGGTCACTTGAAGATCATTGAAATCATTGTTGATTAATGCTTCCGCTTTATCTCTGTCCTCAGTATTTCGCAGAACCAGAACGATAGTCTGCCCTTCTACTTTGATTTGTTTATAACGAATTTTTTCATCACGAAGTGATAAACGGATATCGCTACCATAGCTATCTAAGCTTTGCTTAACCGCAGCATCCATATCGACTTGCATCAAGAAATGAACGCCCCCTCTTAAGTCCAAGCCCAGATTCATCGGCTCCGCGCCCATAGAAGCTAACCAATGAGGCGTTGTAGAGGCTAAATTCAATGCGATGATGTAATCACCGACTAAGGTTTTACTTAAGACATCTTTTGCCTTTAATTGGTTATCAGCAGAGGTCAGCCGGATGAGTAACTTATCATCTTCAAGCTGAACACCTTTATAATCAATCCCAGCCTCTTTTAAAGCCTTTTCTGCTTTGTCTGCTAGATCCAAGTCCACTGTGGCCGTTCTGCCAGCAGAAATCTGGACTGCCGGGTCATCCCCATAAAGATTGGGTAGCGCGTAGAGCCCTGCGACCAGTAACACAACAAGAACGAGTAGATTTTTCCACAGTGGATATCGGTTCATATTTAATTCCTGACATTTTCAAGCCATCTGAAGCGATGGCCAGACTTTATAGCTTTTTCAATGTACCTTTTGGCAAAACAGCATTCACTGATTCACGACGCACTTTCACTTCAACATTTTCAGCAATCTGAACAGCGATAGCGTTATCAGTGATTTCAATAATTTTCCCCATCAGGCCACCATCGGTAACGACTTCATCACCTTTTGCCAATGCAGACTGCATAGCCTTGTGTTCTTTAGCGCGTTTTTGCTGCGGTCTGATTAACATGAAATAGAACAACACCAGCAAAATAATAGGAAATGCGAAATCCATCATGCCTGGAGAAGCAGCCGTTGTTGTCGCTGCATCAGCAGCAGCGGCCGGAGAGATAAAAAAGTCCATCGTTAATCCTCAAAATCAACAAGAAAAAAGAAACCGATTATGCCACAGCAGACCCAGTGTTCGATAGCATTGAAGCGTTTTAAACAATTTCGGTTTGCCTTAGCGCATAAAACTCTTGGCGGAATTGTTCCAGCGTATTGTTTTCTATGGCCTGCCTTAAGCCTTTCATTAATGTCTGGTAATAATGAAGGTTATGGATGGTATTTAACCGAGGGCCAAGCATCTCACCTGTTTTATCTAAGTGGTGTAAATATGCCCGGCTATAATTTTGACAGGTATAACAATCACAATAGGGATCCAGAGGTTTCGTATCCGTCTTGAACCGACTATTACGAATTTTGATGACGCCTTGATGAACGAATAGGTGTCCATTTCGAGCATTACGGGTTGGCATGACACAATCAAACATATCCACGCCACGCATCACACCTTCGACAAGATCTTCAGGTCGGCCAACTCCCATAAGATAGTGCGGTTTATCTTCAGGCATTCTTGGCGCCAGAAAATCAAGAATGCGTATCATATCCTCTTTGGGCTCACCAACAGACAGTCCACCGATGGCATAACCATCAAAGCCAATCTCTGTTAAACCATCCAGTGAAATTTGACGCAGCTGCTCATGCATCCCACCTTGCACGATACCAAACAACGCAGAAGGATTTCCGGCGTGGGCTTCCTTACTACGTTTTGCCCAGCGTAGGGATAACTCCATAGATTTTGCTGCTGTTTCCAGATCAGCAGGATAGGGCGTACATTCGTCGAAAATCATCACGATGTCACTACCCAATGCACGCTGCACAGCCATCGATTCTTCAGGGCCCAGAAATACTTTATTACCATTGACTGGTGAACTAAAATGCACACCTTGCTCTGTAATTTTACGCAGCTCGCCTAGGCTGAAAACCTGAAAACCGCCAGAGTCAGTTAGAATTGGGCCTTGCCACTGCATAAAGTCATGCAAATCACCGTGAGCTGAGATAATCTCGGTGCCGGGTCTCAACATTAAATGAAATGTATTACCTAATAAGATTTCAGCTCCTGTTGCACCGACTTCTTCTGGCGTCATTGACTTGACTGACCCATACGTTCCAACAGGCATAAAAGCTGGGGTTTCAACAGTTCCCCGAGAAAAAGTTAAGCGTCCTCGACGAGCAAAGCCATCTCGCGCAAGTAAATCAAATTTCATTCATTCATTCTCAGCAAAAAACGCCCGACAGCATATCATTTTCTTGATCTAAACGGCGAAACAGACGCAATTCTGATCTTCTTAAGGTAGGATCACGGTCATTATCAGTAATGGAGATATCAATGTCCGACTCTAGAATCATTGTTGCCCTTGACTATGCTAACGCGAGTGACGCCCTGCAAATGGCCGATCAAATTGATCCAAAACGTGCGCGAGTGAAAGTGGGAAAAGAACTTTTCACCCGTTCAGGTCCTCAAGTTGTCACTGACTTAGTCTCGCGTGGGTTTGATGTCTTCCTCGATCTGAAATATCACGACATTCCACATACAGTGGCAAAAGCCTGTGCTGCGGCGGCTGACTTAGGCGTTTGGATGTTAAATGTACATACGCTCGGCGGGCCAGCCATGATGCGTGCTGCCAGAGAAGCAGTTGAACAATCATCCAATAAACCTTTATTAATAGGTGTAACGTTATTAACTAGTATGGATCAAACGACTTTTGATCAGATTGGCCTTACCGGCAATATGTCTGATACTGTCACCCGACTTGCTCAATTGGCAAAACAAAGTGGTCTTGATGGCGTCGTCTGCTCGGCTCAGGAAGCCAGTGCCCTCCGAGATACGCTGGGTAATACCTTTCAACTTATTACTCCTGGCATAAGACCGGAAGGCAGTGAAAAAGGCGATCAACATCGAATCATGACACCCAAACAAGCATTAGACGCGGGAAGCCATTACCTTGTGATTGGCCGTCCAATTACCAAAGCACCCGATCCGATGCAGGCACTTGAAGAGATAGAACAAAGTCTACGTTAAATAAAAAAAGCCCGGTTACCCGGGCTTTTTTATGAACTGTATGACACGTTATACCTTAAACTTACTCGCCGCTTCCTGAAGTTGGGTAGCAAGGTTACTCAAGGTTTCGACAGCGACTGAAGACTCTCTCGCGCCCTCCGCTGTATGCTCAGCCACTTGGCTGATATTGACTATACCTCGGTTAATATCTTCAGCAACGGAAGATTGCTCATTCGCAGCACTGGAGATCTGTGCGCTCATTTCATCCATGGTGGAAATCATAGCAGTAATAGAATCTAAGGCAGCACCAGCACTTGATGCCTTTTCCACACTATGTTTTGCTCTTTCACGACCTTCGTTCATGACCTTAACAGCCACTTGAGCGCCTTGCTGTAGTCGTTCAACCATCTCTTCAATTTCATGCGTGGAGGATTGCGTTCTCGCTGCCAGTGTACGAACTTCATCAGCAACAACAGCAAAGCCTCGACCATGTTCGCCTGCGCGTGCCGCCTCGATCGCAGCGTTCAGTGCAAGGAGATTGGTTTGTTCTGTAATACCACGAATGACATCAACTATCGCGCCGATATTACCAATATCTGACTCCAAACTACTTAATTGCTCTGCTGCTTTTTCGACTTCAGTGGCTAATGAGTCAATGGCCTGCATTGTTTCCATAACAACTTGTTTACCAGCCTTGGCCTCGATATCCGCATTACGAGCTGCTTCAGCAGCGCTTGATGCCGTTCTGGCTACTTCTTGAACTGACGCTGTCATCTCATTCATGGCGGTCGCTACCTGAGTCGTTTCAGACTGCTGACGCAACACTCCATCCACTGTCTCTTTGCTGATAGCTTGCATATTTTGGCTGGCTGAAGTGAGCTGCGTTACGCCGCCAACCAATGTATGAACCAGGTTCGCCACATTTTTTCTGGCACTGTCTAATTCAAATGCCATCCAACTAAAGTCGCTTTTACCTGATATAGCCACTTTATTAGTGAGATCACCTTTTTTGATGTTTTGAATCGCACCGACCAAGGTGGTAGCACGTTTATCACCAAAACGGCCTATGTAGTGTGCAATGCCAATCACCGTAATGCTAGCGATGACGACATATATCGCAGCGATATAAATCGCTTCAATTTCCTTGATATCAGAATGGTACATATAGCCTTCAAGAACAAGTAGTCCCAATAAGGCAAATACACCCAGCCCACCAATGATATACATGCGTTTTCTCAAAGAGAAATTTTCAAGTTTAAACACGCCCGTCTCTCCCGGATTGAACTTAATATTATTGTTTTATGCCTTAGACGTATAAACTCAGGCCGCTATCCTGCGTAACTGAACCTGCTGTTTCGTCGGCTTCACTCATTATATCGTCACTTTGACGATTGGCTTGAGTAAAATTCTGAGAATTCTGCATTTGCTGTGGCTGCTCATCTCTTTGCTGTTGCTGCTGTTGCTGACCTACTTCAGCGTGAGTCAATTGCATACCGTTTTCGGCAAAACTCTCTCGTAATTTTGGTAAAGCTTGTTCCAGCGCATCGCGCGTCGTCGAATGCTGTGCTAAGAAAGTTACACTGGCTTGTTCATTTTGTACATGGAGTTTTACTTCAACAGGGCCTAAATTTGCCGGGTTCATTTTCATTTCTGCCTGTTGAATACCCTCTTTAGCCATCCAGACCACACGGCTATTCATCACCTGTGACCATGCTGAGCTTTGTATGTTGGGCTGAACAGGCAAACTCACTACTGCACTGGCTGAGGCCGAAGCTGATGAACCTGATGTTGATGCTACGCTGCTAGCTGTCGATGTATTCGTTGTCGGGGTCGCTCCAAATAAACGCTCCTGAAGCGTTTTGTCTGCCCGAATACCAGACAAATCTATCTCTGTTCTATCTTTATTTTCTGTTTGTGCGGCGATCATATTACGAACAGTCATATTCTGTTCACCATCGGCTTTTTGGCGCTGTCTGTTAATGGCATCCATAATATCAGCACGAATTTCGCTGGTTTTACCGTCGGCCTCATTCATGGATTGTAATGCCTTGGCGAAATTAGGTACCTTGTCACCCTCGGCAGCATGTTGAGTTTGTTTGATAACCGCTTTTTCTGTATCTGTCACTGTTACCAGGCTGGCATCAGGCTGTTTTTTGCTAATAACAGAAGACTCAGAAGAAGCCTCATTAGTCGATTTTGCTTGAGTCGAAGCGGCAGTGTTAGGCGTTGTTGGCTCAGCAACGGCTTGCTTGCCTACAGATTTCTCAGCCACCCCAGCAGTGCTCACTTTGTTATCACTGTTTACTACTTTCGTTTCAGAGGCGGATACCGACACAACGTTTTTTTGCTCAGGCTCAACACTCACATTAGTTTGAGTGTCCGATGAGACTACATTGCTTTCGGCATTATCACTTTCACTATCTTGGTCATCAGACGGCAATTTGTTGCCGTCATCAGCGTCAGTTTTTTCCGTTTTCCCCTCTGCCTCGGCAGTGACTTTATCATCACTATCAGATTGTTCGTTGAGTTTATTCTCGGAAGCTTCAGAGGACTTCGACGGGGCCTTAGTGGATTCAGCAGGCTTATGCTCAGCTGTATTGATATGCTTGTCTAACGTCTCAGAGAAGGTATTATCTTTTGATACTTCTCTGGCCTTTGCAGGCTTTGTATTGACGACATTATCAGTCTGTATAGAAACACTTTGTGGCATACCGCCTCTCCTACTCAATCGTCGTTATCGACTTGTTCATGTAGATAAGAGCAAGCAATGTGCCAGATATGCTTTAGAAGAGTTCGATATCCCCTGCATCGACATTTTTTTGAGTAACTGATCTGTGTTGAGTTTCGTCAATTTTTTTGTGCAGCTCAGCTACAGTTTTTTTGACCTCGAGAAATTGCTGTTGGCATGCCGCCAGATCAGCATCACTCTCTGATGACGAAGGCAAATCATTGATAACCTGAATAAGGTCCGAGACAGTATTTAAACGCTTGTCCATGTGTTCGCTTAATTGATGACACATGTCTTCAAACTGCAAAGACGTGACCGCCTGATTTACTAAACCCGAGATTTGCTGACTAATTTCGCTTGTGCCAGAGATAACAGATAAGGTTTTATTGTTAAGAGATGACATAGTCGTCATCATTTCAGCGACTTTCGCTTCACTATTTGTGACCAGATCCGTATCCGCAGTCACTAACTCTGCAATAACTGAGCTTGCCTCATCAATAGTTGATTTTACATTCATTGTGATCTTATTTATCTGATCACTAAACTCATCTGATTTTTGTGATAGTTTTCTAACTTCATCAGCAACTACAGCAAAACCACGACCAGCATCTCCGGCTCTGGCAGCTTCAATGGCTGCGTTTAAGGCGAGTAAATTTGTCTGAGAAGCAATATCTTTGACGTCATCAAGCAGAGAAATAACACCATCTACTCTTCGATTAATTTCATCTAACTTTGCCATCACCAAACGACTGTCGTCTGTGTTTTTTAGCAATGTCTGCACAAGAAAGCTCATCACAGACTCAGTCTCTTTGATAAACTCAGACAAGCCCTGCTCACCATCTTTTTGGTCAATCAAGCTATGGAGCATATCGTCCTCGTTTGAAGCCTGTTCATTCAATCCTTGGAAACTGTCTCCCAGTGACCGCACAGCATCATTTAAAAGCGTAGCTATTTGCTCATTTTCTGCACGTATATTTTCGATCTGCAAGCTGATATCAGTGACGACGTCTTTTTTTAAATTGTCTATATCTGCTGATTCAAACCGTGATGTGTTGACCGCTGCCTGACTCTGAACTGGCATGTTCTGAAACTGTAATAAAAACACCGAAACTGTGGCGAGCAGAACAAGCAATGCCGCCAGCCAATTCACCAAGAATAGGGCGACAAGAACAAATCCCAAGGACGATAGTGAAGCAATAACAAATTTTTTATTCAGTAATTTTTTCATCATATCGTCCTTAATTAACTATCGAACCAGTAACAAAGCTTATCGACCCTGCTTCATGATCTCTTGAGCGATTTTATCCAGTGGCAGCATGAGTTCAGCGGCACCTAGCTTATAAGCTGCACCTGGCATACCCCAGACTACGCTGCTTTTTTCATCCTGAACCATGTTACTCGCTCCATTCTCCCTCATCTCCAACATCCCTCTAGCACCATCATCACCCATGCCGGTCAACATAACCCCAATGGCATTGGCCCCGACATTTTGAGCAATCGAACGAAAGAGAACATCCACGGAGGGTTTATGGCGTGAGACTGCAGGTCCATCATTCAAGCGGCAATAGTAACGAGCACCGCTACGCTCGACTAAAAGATGCTTATCACCAGGCGCAATGTATGCATGCCCAGGGAGAATCTGTTCTCCATCAGTGGCCTGGCTAACATTAAGGGCTGACATTTTATTTACCCTTTCAGCAAAAGGGGCACTGAAGCTAGCTGGAATATGCTGAGTAATAACAATGCCCGGCGCATTCGCTGGTAAAGCACATAAGACTGTTTTTATTGCTTCTGTTCCGCCCGTAGAAGCGCCAATGGCAACGATTTTTTCTGTGGTTTTTAAGGGGATGTTTTTGGTGCTCTTGGCAATAACAGCATCAGCCGTTAAGCGTTCCTCCACTTCAAGTACTGATTTTTGGTTCAGCTTTTCAGGCTGAAAGCCTGCCGCCGCTTTAATCTTACTGATAATTTCTTCTGAGTAGGAGGACAATGTTTGAGATAAATCTAATTTGGGTTTTTCTACGAAATCAAATGCACCTAAAGCCATCGCTTCAAGGGTAATTTGTGCGCCTTTTTCAGTTAGGGTTGACACCATAACAACTGGCATTGGTCTGAGCCGCATCAGATTACGTAAAAATGTCACCCCGTCCATCTTTGGCATTTCAACATCCAGCGTTAACACATCTGGATTAAACTGTTTAATCTTGTCTCTCGCCTGATAAGGGTCCCCAGCAGTGGCAACAACTTCTAGCTCAGGATCAGAATTGAGAATTTCTGTTAGCAACTTACGAACTAGAGCTGAATCATCAATAACAATGACGGAAATCTTTTTCATGGCTGACCTTTACTCAAACAATTCCACGCCACCGCTAAGCGATGTTTCTTTTAAGCGTTCATGATACTGAGACTCGCGAACCAGGATTGTATCGTTGTATAAATGTTGAATACGTTTGATAAACATTTTTCCTGTTTGAGGGTAATACATTAATTTTCGCGGGTAGATATCACCTAAATCATAGGCAATAACAGGAATGCCTTCGAGTTTTGCAAAATTAAGTACAAACTCACTATTCTGGTGACCAATATCATTGGAAATCCCATCAATAATTTTGCCACCACCACAGACTTTCATTTCCAGATTTTTACGCGTACCGCCCGCCTTTAGAATTTCGTTAATCAATGCTTCCATAGCATAGCTACCATATCGCGTCCCTAATTTTTTCCAACACTCACTCGTACCATCGCCTTCACAGGGCAACATAAAGTGATTCATGCCAGCGATACCAGCCACAGGATCACGAATACAGGCTGCAACGCACGATCCCAGTGTGGTCGCAATCAGTTCTTTCGCACCACGATTAACATAAATTTCACCAGGCAAAATTTTCGCCACCCAGGCTTGGCGAGAGTTATCCCAATAACGGTTTATATTTTCAAATCCAGCTAATGCCTGAGGCATATCCGTTTTTAATGCCATCATGTAATACGCCGATATATCGTATTGCCATCAGAAACAAACTGGTTACTGATATTGAATAAGGTTTCTGAGTGACCGATAAAGAGATATCCACCAGGTAACATTTTTTCAGCGAAACGATGAAAAAGACCAACCTGCGTTGTTTTATCAAAATAGATAATGACGTTTCGGCAGAAAATCACATCAAACGTTCCTTTCATTGGGAAAGGGTGTAAAAGGTTAAGGCGCCTGAAGGAGATAAACTCTTTTAAAAAAGACTTCACTTTAACCAGCCCATTATTTTCAGCTTTTCCACGTGAGAACCAAGCATGTTTCTCGTCCTCTGAAAATTGACTTACCCGCTCAATGGTGTAAATCCCGGAAGCAGCTTGTTCTAGTACGTTCGCATCTAAATCTGTCGCCAGTACTTTGACATCCCAACCAGGGTGTCCTTTAAAAAACTGATGTAAGCAGATAGCCAAGCTATATGGTTCCTCACCAGTGGAACAACCCGCTGACCATATTCGTATTTTTTTAGTCGCCTGATTTTTAATCAACAGTTCAGGAAGTACATGTTGTTTCAAATAATCAAAATGATGTTTTTCACGAAAAAAGGCGGTTAAATTCGTTGTGATGGCATTGATTAATAACTCAATGGTGTCAGGGTCACCGTTATCAACTGCCAGACAAAATGCGTCAAAACTCCCACCATAGTTTCTACGAACATGTTTAGATAAGCGGCTATAAACCATATCTTTTTTTGCCGCAGGCAGCAGGATGCCTGTCTGCGCTGTGACGAAGCTACTTATTCGAGCAAAATGTTTATCTGAGAACTCAAATTCTCGTGCCGCTTTATCCATAAAACAGTCTTTCTCATTGGAAGGATTAATTGATGAGTGGGCTAGAACTCTTCCCATTCATCACTTTCCTGCTCTTTAGTCATTACCTGCCTTTTTGTTGGTAATGATGGCTGAGGAGGAGTCTTAGCATGAGTCGCTATTTGGCGCTTTACATGAGAAGTAGAGGCTTTAGGCGTCGTAACCTGGCGCGGTGTATGCTGTTCAGTAGCATTTGTTGTGAAAAATTGCATCATTTCTTCCAGATGCTTGCCTTGTTCATCTAGAGATTCGCTCGCCGCTGCTGCTTGCTCCACTAGTGCAGCATTTTGCTGTGTCATTTCATCCATTTGTGTCACAGCCTGGTTGACTTGCTCAATACCCGATGTCTGTTCAGTACCTGCTGCCGCGATTTCAGAAATAATATCGCCGACTTTTTTTGCACCTTCAACAATTTCTTCCAGTGTCTTCCCTGACTCATTTACAAGAGTAGAGCCCTCTCTCACTTTCTCACCACTATCATTAATGAGCTCTTTTATCTCTTTGGCAGCAGCAGCAGATCGTTGGGCTAAATTACGGACTTCAGAAGCCACTACAGCAAAACCTCGGCCTTGTTCTCCAGCACGAGCAGCTTCCACAGCCGCATTGAGTGCCAACAAGTTAGTCTGAAACGCAATCTCATCAATCACGCCAATGATATCTGCTACACGCTTACTCGAAGTACTGATAGCAGCCATGGCCTGAATCGCTTCCTGGATAACATTGCCACCTTTTTCAGCTTTGCTTCTGGCGTCTACAGCAAGTTGATTAGCCTGACGTGCATTGTCGGAATTTTGTCTGACTGTGCTGGTGAGCTCTTCCATACTCGCCGCTGTTTCTTGTAATGACGACGCTTGCTCTTCTGTTCGCTGACTTAAATCCGTATTGCCTTGGGAAATTTCACTCGCCGCGGAAGAAATACTGATCGATGCTTCGATAATGTCCTGCACAATCGTTGAAATTTTGCTGATTGAACCATTGACCGCTTGTTGAAGCAGTGCGAACTCTCCTTCAAACTCACCATCCATTAGCTTAGTGAGGTCACCTTGCGCCAATGCATTCATAACCATGGATGTCGCTGATAAGGCCTTCTGAACGTCAAACTGTAAATGTTTCTCTTCAGTGATATCTGAAGCGTATTTCACCACTTTATAGGGCTTACCGTTCAGGTCAAAAATCGGATTGTAACTGGCCTGTAACCAAATATCTTTGCCATCTTTACCAACGCGCTGATACTCACCAGAATCAAACTCACCCCGGTTTAGTTTTGCCCAAAACTCTGTGTATTCAACACTCTGTGCCAGTGCAGGTGTAGCAAACATACGGTGATGCTTGCCTATAACTTCCTCTCGTTGATACCCCACAACATTAAGGAAATTATCATTCACACTGCGAATGGTGCCATCCATATTAAAACTGATCACCCCCATCGCCTTGTTAATAGCAGAAATTTGACCTTCGAAATTGGCACGTTGTAATTTTGTTTCAGTAATATCTGTGGCAAATTTCACCACTTTGAATGGTTTACCATTCATATCAAGAATAGGATTGTAGCTGGCTTGTAACCAGATTTCCTTGCCACCATTGGCAATTCGTTTGTATTCACCACTATCAAACTCACCACGATTGAGTTTTGCCCAGAACTCAGCATACTCAGCACTTTGAGCTAGCTCAGGTGTGGCAAACATTCGATGATGCTTACCGATGACATCTTCACGACTATAGCCCACTACTTTGAGAAAGTTTTCATTTACATCAATGATGGTGCCATCCATTTCAAAGCTAATCACTCCCATCACTTTGTTGATGGCATCAAATTGACCATGAATATCAGCATTACGAAGTTTTTCTTCAGTGACATTATGCCATTCAAGCATATTGCCGATATAGTTATCCTCTTGATCTAACATGGCTGTTACATTTAGACGAAAGGCAAGTGGACCGACTTTGATGTCTGCTTGATGAGGTAAATTATCGGGATTACTGAGCATTTGCCTTTGATGAGCAGGATTTTTATGGAACATATCAATATTACTTCCGACCAATCCTTTTATGGAAAATCCAGGGTAGATTCTTCTTAACGTCTCTTCATGCTCTCCCAACATATTTAATGTTGATTGATTGGCATATGTAATAGTGAAGTCTCTATCAATCATCATTACCGCCGTGACCGCATTATCAAGTGCGTTGGCTCTATTTAAGATGTCTTTATCTGCCTTTTCATTAACAGCCATGTCTCTCTCCTCCATGGGATATGCTCCCGTCGTCATTTTTTTAATAACGTTATCTAATGTTTCGTTCCATGCTGATGCAACAGGTTCTGACCATGATGACTCAGCATATTTTTCCAGCACCTTTAACAAGCAACTTTTGACAGCCTGATAATCTGGCTCTTTCACGCCATATGAAATGTGACGTTCACCTAATTCAGTCAAATAACTATCTAGTAAGGCTGGGTGACGCAGGTTTTGTACCAATAACACTAAAGCAGCTAATAATTTTTTCTGTTGCCCTTGCTGCGAGACACTTTTAAACAAGCCTTTTAGCTCCGGGTGCTGTTGAAAAAGCAACGTGTAAAAGTCGGCAACGACATATTCACCACGAGCGGCAATAGGAATGAAGCTCTCTTCTACCAGCTCGATATTCGTTTTAGGCGGTAATGACACTTCAGCCATAGCGTCTTCTGGTAATGATGATGTATCAGCAGATCTGTTCGTTGATTGTGTCGGGGGTTGATTATCTGCAGTCAACCAGGCAAGAGGATCGTTGCCCATTACATTTTTACTCTTGGCCATCAGCCACTCTCCTCTCTAAGACATCGCTAGCCAAAGAAAAATAGTCTTCTGCACCGGAGCTCTTTTTCCGATAGTCGAAAATAGTTTTACCAAAGCTAGGGCATTCTGCTAACGCCACGTTTTCACGAATAGGTGTGAATAGCACTCTACTAGGAAAATATTTCAGTACGCGTTTACGCACTTCTGCTGTGAGTTTTCTACGTAACTGCATCCGCGTTGATACCAGCCATAATCGAATACGGTGCCCAGAGATTTCTTCTGAACGTTTAAGGATCTGCATCATGCGTGATAGGCCTTGTAATGACAGATAGTCTCCAGATACGGGCACAATCAATTCACTAGAAGCAAACATCGCATTAACACCCAGTAAACCTGATGAGGGCGGACAATCTATCAACACAAAATCATAAGCTGATAATGACGACGCTTCGATTGCTTTTCTTAAGCGATGACCGCGCTCTACCCCACCTTCATTCAGGTGTTCAAACTCATTCAAGCGTGGCCCTGCCGGCACGACATCAAGGTTGTCCCGGGCATGCAGCTTGACGGTATCAATGGTCTCCCCCTCCAACAGCACAACATCAATGCCGAGCTGCTGATTGTCCAATCCTAAACTGGTGGCCACTTGCCCTTGAGGATCCATATCAATCATGGCTACTTGTTTGCCTTGGATAGCGAGTGCATGCCCAAGATTGACGGTTGTTGTCGTTTTCCCAACGCCCCCTTTTTGGTTCATAATCGCAATGATGCGAACGTGTTCAGAAGTCATCATTAGCCTATTTGCTCTACGCTGAGAAGCTTATCGATATCCAGTAACATCAACATACATTCATCGATGTCAGCAATCCCTTTAATAAAGCTGGTATCAACGATACTGCCTAAGTCTGGTGCATTTGAAATCATATCTGGATGAACATTGTATGCATCAGACACAGCATCAACGACTATACCTACAATTCGGTCAGTTATACCTTCCACTTTGACAACAACGACAACAGTAGTCTTGGTGTAGGCATTGAAAGGCATACCGAATAGCAATCGAAGATCGATAATCGGCACAATCACGCCACGCAAATTTAATACACCACAGACATGTTCTGGTGTATTTGGAATCGATGTCACCGACCCCCAGCCTTTTATCTCCTGCACACGGAGAATCTCCACACCATAATGTTCGCTATCCAACTCAAATGTCAGGTACTGCTGGGAACCATCGTCGATGCTGTCAGCAATATCAAGAATATCCAGAATCTCATTTTCTGTGTTCATCTCAACCATGACTCAAACCACACTCTTGAGAGAAGTTTGTTTTATTATTGATGGCTCTTTGTGCATTGCCATCACCCCTGCAATATCCAGGATTAAAGCAACTGTTCCATCACCTAGGATGGTTGCGCCAGCGAGACCTTTCACTTTACGGAAGTTCGTCTCTAGACTCTTGATGACAACTTGTTGTTGTGCCAGAAGCTCATCAACAAACAAACCAATTTTGTAATCCTCACAGTCCACAATCACCAGCAAACCATGTTCTAGATCTTCAATACCGCCATCCAGGTTAAACACATTTCGCAATCGGATAAGCGGTACGTATTCGTCCCTGATTTTGTATAACTCTCCTTTACCAGTCACTTTTTTTACTTTGCTGATATCCACTTCAACAGACTCAATAATGGAAATCAGAGGAATGATGTAACGTTGGTCTGCAACCTGAATAATCTGACCATCCATGATCGCCAATGTCAGAGGTAGCCTAATAGTGAATGTTGACCCGATTCCTGACTCAGATTTCACCTCAACAGCCCCTCCCAGGCTGTTAATATTTTTCCTCACCACATCCATGCCGACACCACGGCCAGAGAGATCACTTACTTGATCGGCAGTAGAAAAGCCCGGTAAGAATATAAGTTCATGTATTTTCTCAGGTGAAAGTGATTCATTCGGCTCGACCAGACCTTTTTCGATTGCCTTCTGTAAAATCTTCTCTTCGTTTAACCCTGCACCATCATCACTAATCTCAATCACAATATTGCCACCCTGATGATAGGCGTTGAGTTTTAGAACACCGGTTTCAGATTTGTTAGCCGCCAGGCGTTTTTCGGGTGTTTCCAGGCCATGATCCAGGGAGTTGCGAACAAGATGAACAAGTGGATCACCAATTTTTTCCATCACTGTTTTATCAAGTTCGGTTTGCTCGCCGGTCAGCACCAGTTCCACCTGCTTTCCAAGTTTGCTGGTCATATCATGGACAAGGCGAGGGAAGCGATTAAACACAAAACTGATGGGCAACATACGAATACGCATGATGCTTTCTTGCAACTCTCGGGTATTACGCTCTAACTGCTCTAAGCCATCAATTAGTTGTGGCAGCATACTGACATCAAAATTATCACCGATCTGACCTAACATCGACTGAGTAATAACCAACTCACCGACTAAGTTGACGAGTGAGTCGACTTTATCTGTACCCACGCGTATAGAAGCTGTAGAGGCATCACTGCTGACTGTTTTCTTTTTAGGTGCGACGTCACTTTTGATTGGTGTTTTTGATGGAGCATCAACGGCTATAGAGGCGTGGTCAGTCGCCATGGGTTGAGATACAGCTTCAACAACCTCAGGTTTATCATGGCTCTGTTGCTCCTGTAACAGTTCAGGTGAGTCTGAAGCTTCATTTTCTTGAAGTCGTTCAATTGTTAGCTCACAATCACCATCCACCCATTCGAAGACTTCATTTATCTGAGCTTCATCCATTTCGCCAGTAAGCGTCAGTTCCCAACTGAAGTAACATATTTCAGGATCAAGGTCTGTAAAAGGGGGCAACTCCTCATCATTCACAGTTACAGCTAATTCACCAAGTTCAGCTAGCTCACGGAACATACGTATGGGTTCATTACCCGTTTGAAGCAGGTGAGGTAGTGGTTTGAAGTGAATCAACCAAGACTGTTGCTGAGTATTCGTTTCAGTAGTATCAGACTCATGGCTCTCTGGTAAGGAGGTATCCTCAACATTCATCCCAGTTTCAGCCACAGCAGCATCTAATATCTTCTCAAGCGCGTGAGAAACTTGAGCTACTTTTTCCTCATCAACATCTGAGCTGTTTTGAACAGCTGTCAACATTTCACGTAAGGTATCGACAGCGGAGAGTAATGTTTCAATGACCTCATGAGTTGCTTCACGCTCACCGTTGCGAATTTGGTCTAAAAGGGTTTCTAGACCATGCGTGAACTCAGAAATATGGCTAAAGCCGAACGTGCCAGCCCCACCTTTAATTGAGTGTGCAGCACGAAAAATGCCATTAACCGTATCATCATCGATCTCCCCTTGAGACATGCTCAGCAGGCCTGTTTCCATAATATCGAGGCCTTCGAAGCTTTCTTCGAAGAATACGCCATGAAATTGGGTAACATCGATGCTCATCTGTCTACCCCAGGACTTTTTTCACCGTTGCTAAAAGCTGATCTGGATTAAAAGGTTTAATCAACCAGCCCGTAGCACCGGCAGCACGTCCTTCTTGTTTCTTTTCAGGGCCTGCCTCGGTTGTCAAAACAAGAATGGGAGCAAACTTAAAACTAGGTAACTTTCTTAATTCTCGAGTTAGCGTCAGGCCGTCCATCACTGGCATATTGACGTCTGTAATCACGAGATCAAAAGATTGTCTTTGAGCAATCTCCAGTGCTTGTTTACCATCATCTGCTAGCGTGACTTTATGCCCTGCTCCTTGCAAAGTGAATGTCACCATTTGGCGCATTGAGGCAGAATCATCGACTGCGAGAATATTAGCCATAACAAAAAAGCTCCTTCTTTAACTTTAGTTTTTTTATATTTTATTGTGCGTAAAATGCTTTGATACCCAATCTATCGACAGCTTCACAAAAAAGTTGACTAGGATTTGACCAAATGACTACCAGCCCCTGAAGTTGGGCATTCCGAGAGAATGAATAAAAAAGCTGAATAACGGCCGTGTCGATACGTTCAATATCACTTAAATTAATTTGAATAGCCTGACCTTCAGCTATGGCCATTAAGAGCTGGGCATATAAATCTGCAACTTGTGCGATGGTGACAGACTCAGCACAGTTTATTTCGACAATCGACTCAGCCATTTTTCTATTCCCTCTATTTCTATAGACGATAGATGATGATTTTTCTCACTTGACTCATCTTCACTATTGTTTTTCATATCGTTTTACTAATATCGGCCAGTAATGAGAAAAAATTATCTTGTTTTTCAATTATCTAAAATTTAAGTATCTATATTTATTTATTTCGATTTCTCAACCATGCACTATTGGTATGTTCATCCATTTCAACCTGCTCCCTCTTTAACTGTTTCTTGAGCTCAGTTGCTTCGTAGCGGGCCATTAAAGCATCAATTGCCTGCTCTTTATTTCTTGCTTGCAACCACAGTTTCTGTTGTCTTTCTACATTGGCATTGGCTGATTTAACTTGGGATTCTTGGCTGAGAATAGCCTGATCTAGTTTTGCTAAAAAGCTTCTTAAATCGAGAGCTTTTTTGGCCGTCATGACCATAGGATCATCCTGGCGAAATCGCGCCAAGTATTCGGCTCTGTATTGACAGAGATCATCCAATTGGAATTGCTCCTGTTGAAGTAAGGCATTTTGCTGGCCGAGTTTTTGTAATTCTGACTCCGTTGCCTTTCTTGCCATTTCTATCACGGGATCAAGTTTACGACTACGACTCATGTATTGACTCCACGTTAAGCACGAACATTAAAAACGCCGGGTATTTCCATCCATCAGCATTGGGGCTTGTGATACGTTTTGTTGCTGCTGATTCTGTAATTGCTTTCTTAACTCAAGCACCTGTTTCAGACGTTGATCACTTTGCTCCCAGTTCACCGCTTCATTCATTCCCTGTCGTAACAGCTGAAGTAAAGCAGGGAACATCGCTATCGACTCATCAATAGCAGGATCACTTCCCTTACTATAAGCGCCTACACTGATAAGATCTTGATTTTGTCGGTAAGTGGAATAAATCTGTTTGAACTGCTGGGCCTGTTTCAGGTGGTCTTCACTGACTATATTTGGCATCACCCGACTAATCGAGGCTTCCACATCAATCGCAGGATAATGGCCCGACTCGGCCAGCTGTCTTGATAACACTATATGACCATCCAAAATTGCACGAGCCGCGTCTGCAACCGGATCCTGTTGATCGTCACCTTCGGTTAACACCGTATAAATAGCAGTGATAGCCCCACCATTAAGTGGACCATTCCCTGCACGCTCCACTAATTGCGGTAATAAGGAAAAAACGGAGGGTGGATAACCTTTAGTTGCCGGAGGTTCGCCAATCGCTAATGCAATTTCACGCTGTGCCTGGGCAAAGCGAGTCAACGAATCCATCAGCAATAATACTTGCTTACCCTGGTCGCGAAAGTATTCTGCAATACTGGTAGACAACATCGCACCGTGCAATCGCATCAAAGGCGAATGGTCGGCAGGTGAGGCAACAACAACCGACCGTGACATTCCTTCCTCACCAAGAATATCTTCAATAAATTCTTTTACTTCTCGACCACGTTCCCCAATCAAACCCACCACAATGACATCGGCTTCAGTGAATCGTGTCATCATGCCCAACAACACACTTTTACCCACACCACTGCCAGCGAACAGGCCCATACGTTGGCCTCGGCCTACGCTGAGCAAGGCATTAATGCTCTGGACTCCCACATCCAGATGCTGACGAACAGGAGAGCGTGCTAGTGGGTTTACCGGTTCACCGTGTAAGGGAACCTTATCTTGAACACGAAGTGGGCCTTTACCATCTAAGGGTTTACCAGCGCCATCCACAACACGGCCAAGCATCGCTTCGCCGACAGGCACTTGAGAATCACTGCGGACCGGTCTGACTTTCGCATTAGGTACCAAGCCACGCATATCACCTGTCGGCATGAGAAACGTCGTTTCGCCAGAAAAGCCGACCACTTCCGCTTCTATCGGTTTTTGTCCCTTACCAATAATCTCACAACGACTACCAATAGGCACCTGAAAGCCTACCGCTTCCAATGTTAACCCCACCATTCTGGTCAACCGCCCTTCAATCAATACATCCTGCTCGTCACCAGAATCCAATCGCTGCTGATATTGCATCAGTTTATTTTGTAGTCGCGATTGGCGTTCCGCATTAGTCATTGTCAGCGTCTCTCTCATCGCCAAGGACTTTACTAATGATGCTATTCAATCTTGATTCAACGGTTGCATCCACACTAGTGTCAGACGTTTCCAGTCTTAATCCACCCCGGGTTAATAAAGGATCTTCTATCCATTGGTATTTGTTTGAATCATGCTCAAGAGATAAGCCTTTCTGAATAATCAAAAGATCATCTGGATGAACATAAATTTTGAGTTGACGGTCACTGATGGGTAAAGCTTCCAACGCCGCACGCATAGCACCGATAACATGCTCGGGTTGATGCTTAAGTTCGCGACGAACCAACTGGCGAGTCATGGTTATCGCTAGATTGACCAGATCTTTTTCTAAAAGCTCATCGAGTTCTGTCAGGGGTTGCTGTAATGTTTGGAGCATTTGCTGGAGCTTTTCAACCTGCAGCTGAATATCTTTCAGCCCAGCTTCCTGACCGTCTGCAAAACCCGCCTGGTGTCCTTCTTCGTAACCCGCCTTATAACCTTCTTCTTGCGCTTGTTGCTGAAGCGCTTCAATAGCTTTGATATCGAGTACTTGGGGCGCATCCTTATCTTCAACGTCCGTCACCGACACCATTCTTGGTGCCTCCCAACGTTTTATCGCATCAGCAATCTCATCGGCAGATAAGACATCAGCTTGTTTAGTAACAACTGTGTCATCAGACGAAGTCATCACCTGCACCTCCGCCTAGCATAATTTCGCCTTTATCAGACAAGCTTCGTGCTGTGGCAAGAATGGCTTTTTGTGCAGCCTCAACATCACTCAAACGAACCGGCCCCATGGCCTCTAAATCATCACGCATCATCTCGCCTGCACGTTGTGACATATTACGCAGGAATTTCTCTTTTAATGCGTCATCAGCGCCTTTCAAGGCAAGCTGTAACTGATCTGTCTGAATTTCACGCATCAAGGTTTGCATACCACGATCATCGACATCAATAAGGTTTTCAAAGACAAACATAAGATCTTCGATATTTTGACCAAGATCGGGTTCACTTTCTTTGATTTTTTCCATGATAGCGGCTTCAGATGTGCCATCAACAAAGTTGAGAATATCGGCAGCCGTTTTGAGACCACCCACCATTGTTGATTGTGCACCAGCCGCACCACTGAATTGTTTTTCCAGAATTTCGTTTAGCTCCGTCAAGGCTGAGGGTTGTACCCCATCAAGCGTGGCTATCCGTAGAATGATGTTAGCTTGATCACGAGCAGGGAACTGCGACAAAACCCCCGCTGCCTGATCGGCATCAAGAAATGAGCAAACAATCGCGATAATCTGAGGATGTTCAAGTCGGATAACTTCATAAATGCCTCTAGCATCCATCCACTTAAGCTGTTCCAGGCCGTTGGTATTACTACCTGATAGAATACGGTCCAATAGGCTGCCAGCACGATCTTCACCTAAAGCACCCACCAGCATTTTACGGACATAATCATGTGAGCCGATACCCAGTCCGGTTTCTTGCTCCACCGTGGTAACAAAACTATTCAGAACGGATTGCACTTCCTCTCGGGTGACATTTTGTAAGGTCGCCATTGCCTGACCGACTTTTTGAACCTCTTTCGGCCCCATATGCTTGAGGATAGCCGCCGCTTCCTCTTCACCAATAGAGCGTAAAAAAACAGCCGCTTTTTCAGTGCCTGTCAGTTTTCTGAGTTCTTCTGCCATTAGGCATCACCCGCCGTCCAATTTTTGACTACTTGCGCCACCAGTGCAGGATCTTGCTGCACTAAACTTCGGACATTAGATAGTTGCTCTTCCATCTTTTCCGAACCAGTGGTCAGTTTAGCAATCTCTTCACCGCTTGCGCTACTTCTAGCTAAAACTTCTTCTGGTGATAAATTGTCATTATCACTCTCGGTGACGGGCACTTTTGTCATATCTCTGAATGCTGGACGAATCACACCAAAGATAAGGAACAGAACAACCAGTGCACCACCCACTTGTTTGGCTAGATTCCAGACCCAAGGTTCTTCCCAGATTGGTTTTTCAGGCAAGGCTTCAACCGTTTCAGGTGCCATGAATGGGGCATTGACCACATTCAAACTGTCGCCTCGCGCTTTGCTAAAGCCAATGGCATCCATGACTAAGGCATTGATACGGGTCATTTCTGATTCAGACAATGGTACGGAAGTAACATTACCTTCTGCATCCACTGTTCTTCTCTCGTCAACCAATACGGCCACACTCAGTTTTCTGACATTACCAGGTGCCATTCGGGTATGACTGATAGTGCGGTCTAACTCAAAATTACGTGTCGTGCTTTTTCTGCTTGAACCGGGCGCTGTTGTCGTAGTGGCCGCTTCATCAGCACCTTCTTCTGGAAGCGCTTGCTCAGGTGCAACACCACCACCAGGAGGTTGATTACTGAGTGCGCCGGGCACGCCAAACGGTCCACCATTACCAACACGCTCTTCTTCTTGCAGCTGCTCACTTCTCACTGCTGTCATGTCCGGGTTATAACTTTCGTGTGTTTGTTCAGACATTGTAAAGTCAACATCGGCCACGACCTGTGCACGCACCCCATTCATACCCACAATGGGTGACAAGATATTTTCTATACGGTCGATATAGATTTGTTCAACCTTACGTGTGTATTCAAGCTGGGTATCACTCATTGCCACACCCGCCGCACGCTCTGGTTGAGTTAATAAGTTGCCACGCTGATCCACAATAGTGACATCGGCATTTTTCATATCTGGCACACTGGAGGCGACCATGTGTGTGATGGCTGCCACCTGAGATTGATCAAGTGTTCTGCCAGCATAAAGATGAACCACCACAGAAGCGGTAGGATCTTTACGATCGCGAACAAAAACAGATTGTTTAGGAATAGCAAGATGCACTCGCGCACTTCTGACGTTATTGAGTTCAGCAATGGAGCGAGATAACTCTTCTTCCATTGCACGCTGGTAACGGGCTCGCTCGATAAACTGACTGGTACCAAACCCTTGATCCTGATTCAGCATCTCCATGCCCAGGGCAGCACTTCTGGGTAGGCCTTCAGCAGCAAGTTTCATTCGCAGTGTTTGCACATCACCAGCAGGTACTAACAATGCGCCAGTGGACGGATCCAATTTGTAATCGACATTCATCTGCTGCAAGACGTCAACCACTTCAGTCGATTCTGCAGGTGCCATATTCGCGAAAAGGACCTGATATGAGGGCGTTTGTGACCACAACAGCACATAACCACCCACGGCGATACTGGCTGCAATTGCCAATAAGAACAACATCTGTTTCACAACAGGTTGTTGAGAGATGTTTGCCTGCATAGCGCCCAATGCTGTTGTGGGTCGTGCTGTTGGCATATTGGCTTGTGAGCCGGTGGTGGCAGGTGCGTTTTCCATAGTGTTTCTCTACTCAGGCATATTCGTCAATTAAACAGACATACGCATAACTTCTTGGTAAGCCTCAATCAGTTTATTTCTGACTTGTAAGGTTGCCTCAAAAGCGACACTGGCTTTTTGCGATGCAATCATGACATCAGCCAGATTGACATTCGGGTCACCTAACTCAAATGCCGTTTTTAAATCACCGGAGTTTTTTTGCAGATCATTCACCTCATTCACAGCTTTTTGCATTACGCTGCCGAAATCCACTCGACCATTGCTCTCAGCCTCACCAGAAGGCATGGGTTGTGTTGCTGGTGAAGCCTGAGCTTGTAAAGCTCGCATCTGAGTTAGTAATTGGTTAGGGTCGATAGCTTTAATCATCTTTCTCTCTGCTCCGCTATAAAAATGACGCTGATAGTTGCTTTATGCAGACTTCTTGCCAAGTTTTTCAGGGATTTCCACCCCTTGCTCACGGAATTTGGCGATTTTGTAACGTAAGGTACGTTCACTTATACCTAGCTCTTTTGCAGTCAGTCTTCGGCTGCCTTGATATTTTTCCAGCATGTCGAGAATATGACGTTGCTCTTGGGACCGTAAATCGAATCCCTCTACAGCGCTTTTACTGCTTTCTGTAGATGAACTGACTTCAGTTTGACTCACTGAGGTATTCAATTCCTGGCCAGACACCGCCTCAAAAATAATATCTTTTGCTGTAATTGATTGACCCGATTGCAAAATTAACGCCCGCTGCAAGACATTATCCAACTCACGAACATTACCTGGCCAGTTGTGAGAAATTAAGCGAGACTTAGCCGCAGCATCCAGTAAAGGCGCAACGCGTCGTGATTGACTGGCATGTCGCGTCAACAGGCGCTGAGATAAAGGAAGAATATCATCCTGACGTTGTCTGAGAGGTGAAATTTCCAATGGAAAAACATTCAAACGATAATATAAATCCTCACGAAAACGGCCGGCTTTGACCTCCTCTCGTAAAGTTCTATTGGTGGTGGCTAACACTCTGACATCCAGCGGTATTACCTTCCTACCACCAATACGTTCAACTTCACGCTCCTGCAAAACACGTAAGAGTTTTGCTTGTAGTGATAAGTCCATTTCAGAGATTTCGTCTAATAAAATCGTGCCATGATTAGCTTGTTCAAACTTACCGGCATAGGCTTGGCTGGCGCCTGTAAACGCCCCTTTCTCATATCCAAATAGAGTAGCTTCCAACATATTTTCTGGAATAGCCGCACAGTTAATCGCTACAAAAGGATGTGAAGATCGGGGGGAATGAACATGAAGGTAGCGAGCTAACACTTCTTTACCGGTACCACTCTCGCCATTGATAAGTACAGTGGCATCACTGTCGGCCACACGCTTGGCGATAGCTTGAAGCTCTTTCGATGCCTGGGCCTGCGCCACCATGTCATCTTCTTCAGTACCAATATCGTTGATATAGCGCTGTACGCGCTGTAAGAGTTCATCGGCTTCAAATGGCTTTAATAAATAGTCAGACGCCCCCTGATGCATGGCATCGACAGCACTTTGAACGGTACCGTAGGCTGTCATCATCACGACAGGTAAATCAGGCATCATGGCTTTTGCCCGCTGCAGTAAGGTGTGTCCATCCATCGGTGACATCTGTAAGTCACTTAATAGTAAACCTACAGGCTCGCTGGCTATCTTATCCAGTGCAGACTGACCATGCTCCATACCAACGACTCGATAACCAGCGAGCTCAAGTGTGTCGCATAATGCCGTGCGAAGGTTAGCATCATCCTCAACCACTAAGATATTTGAGTGATTCATAATGCGACCTCCTCTGCTGCTTGCTCTGGCGATGTATTTGCTGATGTATAAATAGGAAACAATAATTTTACTGAGCTGCCTTTTTTGGGTTCACTTTCGATCGCAAGTAAACCTCTATGGGCTTTGACAATTGACTGAACAACGGCAAGCCCAAGTCCTGTGCCATTAGAACGAGTGGTGTAGAAAGGCGTTAACACTTTATTTAGCTCAGCTTCAGACATGCCCTCACCATTGTCATTTACGCTGATCTGGATGCATTGTTCTTTGGCGTTATTTTCAGCGTACTCTGCCATCACCTCAATCTGACCATGACCTTCACATGCTTGACGAGCATTATTGAGTAAATTGGTAATAGCGCTGATTAATGCAGATTGACTACCATAGATGTAATCGTCATTAACCTGGTTGACGAGCGTCATCGTCACTGTGCTGTTTTCTACATCATTTTGAGCAGAAAACTGTTGTTCTAATTCACTTAATAAATCACTCACTGCTACCGGTGAGGGTGATGCCATATTCCCTCTTGAGAAAGATAAAAGATCACGAATCAACTGCTCCATATGGGTGAGACTGTCTTTTACTCTTGTCGCAAAACGCTGCTTAACTTGTTCATCAGCCCCCTCTTTCAGTAAAGGTGAAAGATAGAGCATGGCAGAGGACAGAGGGGTTCTGATTTGATGAGCCAGTCTTGCTGTAACTTCACCGATGGTCGATAAACGCTGCAAATGGGAAACTTTGCTTTGCAGTGCTCGAGTATCCGTTACATCCTGTAATAAGATAATTTGTCCCGGTTCATGGCCAAGTGGATTCGTTGAGATGTGTACCAGGCGACCGTCTTTTAAGGAGACATCATGACCATCACTTGGCTTGGGATCAAAAGCCCGTTCAATGACATTTACCCAACGCTCACCTGACAAAGGTTCACCCAACAAGGAGATCGCTGCCTCATTGGCTTCCTGAATAAAGCCGGAACCATCAATCACCACCACGCCTGCGGGTAGCACAGCCAATAAACGACTATGACGATTGGCGAGTTGGTCCGCATCGGTATTAGTGGATTGTTGAATATGTTCAGCTGAGATATGGCTGACATTTGAAATAGTGCTGAGATCGATGTCTCGTGAAAAGGGTTGCGACTGATAATTCGATTGTTGAAAATCGTCACCCAGTGATAATTTCAGATTCATGTTTCTTGCTCCTACATGCACTATTGCATCGTATTAGAGCCTGAGCAATTACCATGCCCAAAACATAAAATCTTATTTATCAAATACTTAAATAGAAAACGTCAAAAGATCGACGTTGCTTCTTCGATTATTCAGTATCGCGTTGAATCCCGTATTTACGCATTTTCTCTACTAGCGTTGTTCTACGCATTTTCAGTTTATTCGCTGCATGAGCAACCACGCCCTCAGCATCATCTATGGCTTGTTTTATCAATAGATATTCAAGATTGGCAAGATGTTCTTTCAGATCAATACCATCTTCTGGCAACACCATATCTTCTGGGCCAGAAGATGAATTAACTGGGTCAGAGGATGTCTCTGGCACGGGTTTAATCTCTGGCGATGTCTCAGGTAGATTCCTTGAAGCTTCTTGCTGTGGGCCAGCGGCAATGATGCTGGTAATTTCTTCAGGTAACTCATCACCTTCTAGCTGATACTTTTCTGGAAGGTCATCAAAATCGACCGTGCCGTATGGATAGAGAATCACTAATCGTTCGACCACATTCGCTAATTCACGTACATTTCCAGGCCATGGGTAACGGCATAATGAGGTAATCGCAGCAGGGGTGAGTCGAATAGTGCCTCTGTTTTCATGTTCAATACGTTTAATCAATTCATGAATAAGCAGCGGAATATCTTCTGGTCTGTCTCTTAATGCTGGCATTTCAATAGGAAAGACATTCAGTCGGTAAAATAAATCTTCACGGAACCGACCATCAGCAATATGCTCTTCGAGGTTACGATGTGTGGCGGCAATCACGCGAACATTGGCTGTTTGTGTTTTATTACTACCTACTTTTTCATAGGTTCTTTCTTGCAATACACGTAACAGTTTGACCTGCATAGGCAGTGGCATATCGCCTATTTCATCCAGAAATAATGTGCCACCTTCAGCCATTTCAAAACGTCCTTTTCTGGCCGTTATCGCCCCAGTGAAAGCGCCTTTTTCGTGACCAAATAACTCACTTTCCAGTAACTCTCCTGGAATGGCCCCACAATTGACTGGCACAAAGGGTTTATCTCTTCTGGATGAAAAGTGATGTAAGTTACGAGCAACGACTTCTTTGCCAGTTCCTGACTCGCCCAGAATGAGCACATTGGCTTCTGAATCAGAGACCTGATCAATCATCCGCTGCACATTCTTAATGAGCCGACTATTACCTACCAGTGACCGAAATAAGTTATTGGGTGTGCTAGCTTCAGCCGCCATACCCCGATAGATGGTCGCCTGCTGTAACGCATTGCTGAGTTGAGGATATTTAATGGGGTAACGAATAGAACCGATGGTGCCTGGAAAGTCTAATGCTTCGCCAGATGGAGATTCAAGAACAAAGACGGGAACCCGTGAGTCATGATTAACCAGTTCTCGAAGTAACTGCTTAGTTTGATTTTGCCCGCCACAGTCACCCACAATGGCCATCACCACGTCATCAAGGTTTTCTACATGCTCAAACCAAAGGTCTGATTCTGAAATCACAACCGGCTGACAATTTATAAACTCAATGAGTGTGCTTAACATCTCGCATCGGTCAATATCACTTTCCACGACCAATACATTATTTACACTCATACTCACTCCATCTCTTCACTGGGTTTTGAACTGGCGATAAGCCTTGAATAACTGGAGTTAAGCATTTTCTGGCAGACATTGTCAAAATTATGACGGGTTAATTTTAAGCAAGATGTGACGTACTAGTTAGATTGGTAGGCTGCTGCCACTTTTTTGTTTTTATTAAACTGGCCTAACTCGGTTTGGATCGTTTGTCTTGCATCACGACAACGTTGTTCAACATTTTGATTTAACGTCACAATTTGTTCTATTAATGGACGCGCTTCTGACTGGTCAACATGACTATCAAGAGGAAAGATACTTTCCATTAAATCTGCTCGTAGCTTTGTCAAAGTGGAGACATCACTCCATTTGCCAGCATTCACTGCAGCACTCATGTCCTCAGTTAATCTTAATACCTGTTTTAGACGTGTTATCTCAGACATAACTAGTGAAACTCAGGGGGAATCCCGTCCCACCCAGCTTTTATTTCTTCAAGAAGTTTAGTGACTTCGTCTAATATAGCGACATCGTTACTCACATTCGCTTCGAGTAAGCGGCGAGTAATATAGTCATATAATGAATCCAGGTTCTCGGCAATTTCGCCACCTTTCTCAGCATCCAAACTGGTTTTTAAACCATCTATGATACGGATACACCAAGAAATTTGATGACCTTTTTCAGCAATTTCATTACGGGCAATACAGCCTTTTGCAGTGGCGACGCGAGCAAGCGCACCTTCCATCAGCATCTGAATAATTCGATAGGGCGAGGCATAATTTACTTCCGACTCTATGGCATTGCGGCCATAACCTTCCATCGCTTTTTTATTCACCATTACCTGCATACTCCAATCCTTAATGCCTAGGGATCATACTACTTTATTTTGAATTCAAGGCGGATAGTTGCGAAATCAAATAATTGCCTTGTGATTGTAAACTGCTGACCAAGGTATCCATGGCTGCATACTGAGCTCGTAAACGTGTTTCCGTCATTTCAAGACGTGCTTCCATCTGCTCTTTTTGCGAATCCATTCTTTTTAAACGCGAATTGAGCCCTTCTTCTCTTGAGTCAATCAGTCCATCTGTTTGTAACCAGGTATCAGCTAGAGACTCTAAACGATTAGCAAAACCTTCACCTTCAGCTGAAAACAGGTTCGCAAATGAGTTAAAGTCAGAACTTAAGACCTCATTGACTTTATCTTCATCAACCGTCATCACACCATTTTTATCAAAAGAAATGCCTGCTTCAACTAAATAACTAAAGCTCGAGCCGGTAATACTGGCTCCCGAGTTGAAGACATCTCTGACTTGGCGTTCAATTGTAAGTAGTGTGCTGTCCGCCTCTAATTGACCACTTCGCTGAGATTTAATTTCTGTCATCAACGCATTGTATGCCGAAGCAAACTCGTTTACTGACTCTAAGATAGCCTCATCATTTCTTGTGATATCGAGTGTCGAACTACCCACATCTTTTACGTTTAATGTCACTCCATCAATAGCATTGGCTATGGAGTTTGAACTACTGGTAGTCGTGAAGCCATCAATATTAACAATCGCGTCTTTTGCCGTGGAGATAGATGACAAGTTTTGTGTACCGCCAGAGCTATAAACAAAAGCCGATAGACCTGATGTATCGGTATTATTACCATCACTATCACCGCTCACAGAGACACTGATCGCGTTTTCAGTCCCGGTTTCGTTTGATGTCAGAACCAATCTGGCACCACTATCATCTGTAATGATTGATGCCGTTACGCCAGTGTTATCAGAAGCATTATTGATGGCGGTACGAATTCCTGCGAGGGTGCTATTACTGGAGTCTATCGCGACATCGAAGCTCTCACTTCCCACACTGATACTCAGTGTGCCTTCGCCAATTACTGAGTTGTAATCAGTAAATGCAGATGACGCTAACTTATCTCGACTGGCAACTTGGGTGACATTAATATTGTAGGAACCAGCCGATGCTGAACTGGTCGATGTCGCTGTGAATAAGTCTTCATCTTGTGAATTAGCTTGGAACACCTTAAAACTGGATGCACTTGCCAACGACGCCATGGCCGTTTGAAAAGAATCGAGTTTACTCTTAAATGAACCATAAGCACTGATCTGTGCGTTGATAATACTCTGCTTGCTCTCGAGTCTGTCGAGCGGTTGACGCTCAAGATCCATTAAGCCCGTAACAATGCTCTCCAGATCGAGTCCCGTTCCTACGCCTAATGATGAAATTGTCGCCATGTCAATTCTCCGCCTAAACTTAATTGCAAAATTGCAGCAAGTTTTGAGCCAATCAAGCCTTTGTTTCTAGCAATATACCGCGATACTTTTCAGCAGCATGTCTAGCTTCAAGTATCTCTTCTGAAGGGATCTGCCTGACCACTTCCTCAGTTTCTGAGTCAATTACTTTAATCACCGTATCACCACTCGTATCATCGACACTAAATTGCAGGTTACGGTTCATATTCTGCATATAATCGTTAAGTTGAGCCACCTTATCACGCAAATCGTCTGCACGTTGTTGCTGCTGGCTATTCTGTTTCTCAGCTTCTTTCTGAAGAGCTTGAGATTGAACAGATAATTCAGTAACAGTCTCAGTCTGAACAGATTGCGTAACCGGTTTAGACTGACTAGTAACATTGTTTTGCACTGATTGAAGGGCAGATTGCACTAACAGATCATTATTAGCCATTGTCTTCCTCCTAATCTAACTACTTTGTAAACGGCATAAAGCCTGGAGAGTAGTTTACCCACCAGGCCCATGCGCTTCATCCTTTTGTTATTATCCCAACAGTGATAATGCTGACTGAGGAATAACGTTCGCTTGCGATACGATGGATACACCAGCCTGTTGCAGAATTTGCGCTTTGGTTAAAGCAGCAGTTTCAGCAGCAAAGTCAGCATCAACAATACGGCTACGGGCAGCAGAAGTATTTTCTGAGAAGCTTTGTAAATTTGAGATTACAGCTTCAAAACGATTCTGAATTGAACCGAATGTTGCACGCAATGTACTAACGGTGTTGATGTCAGTATCTAATGTTCCTAAGGATGTTGATGCAGCAGTAGATGATGAAACATCAGCGGTTGTGTTGCTTAATGCAGATGCAGATACAGCTACTGTATCACCACTGTCTTGACCCACTTGAATTGAGATACTCAAGCCGCTCAAAACTGCAGTACCATTGAACTTAGTACTATTCACGATACGAGTATTTTCAGCTTCAAGCTGAGTAACCTCAGCAGATAGACCTGTACGGTCAGTTACAGTACCGTTAGCAGACTGCACGGCAATTTCACGGATACGTTGTAGGTTATTACTGATTTCAGCTAATGCACCCTCTGCTACCTGCGCAAGGGAGATACCATCAGCAGCATTACGAGCTGCTTGGTTCGCACCACGGATATCTGCTGTCATTTGCTGCGCGGTGTATAGACCAGCCGCATCATCTTTTGCACTGTTGATACGAAGACCTGAAGACAAACGCTGTAGAGATGTATTCAGTGTGCTTTGAGATTTGTTTAAGTTACGTTGTGCGTTTAATGATGCAATGTTTGTGTTAACTACTAATGCCATGAGATTTACTCCCTCATAGGGTCGAGCTAGGCTCGCTTTATACATGGCGGACAAACTATGAATTTTCTAGTTTTTACCGCCTCCGAAAACATTAGCGGCAGGGAGTGAGATTTTCTTTAAGACAATTTACAAAAAAAAAGGTCAGACTTTGCAAAAGTCTGACCCAGTTCACATTTTACTTTTTTTCAGCTTAGCCCTGAAGAAGCGATAAAGCGTTCTGTGGCAAGGTATTCGCCTGTGCGAGGATAGATGTACCCGCTTGCTGTAAAATCTGAGCGCGTGTTAGTTTTGCTGTTTCTTCAGCAAAGTCGGCATCCATAATTCGGCTACGTGCAGCACTGGTATTTTCAGCCAAACTTTGCAGGTTAGAAATAACGGCCTCAAATCTATTTTGAATAGAACCGAAGGTCGCACGCAGTTGGCTTAGGTTATTAATGTCAGTATCTAATGTTCCCAGTGCCGTTGAAGCGCCCGTTGAAGTGGAAACGTCAGCGGTGGTTGTGGTAGCAGCGGTAGCAGCCACTGTGACAGTATCCGCAGCATCGGCTCCAACCTGGAATGTCAAAGAGACGCCACCCAGGACCTGAGTACCGTTAAACTGGGTACTTGCAATAATACGGGCATTTTCTGATTCAAGCTGCGTTACCTCGGCTTGCAGACCATTTCTATCTGTGACTGTGCCGTTAGCTGACTGTACCGCTATTTCACGAATACGTTGAAGGTTGTTAGTGATTTCAGCCAAGGCCCCTTCAGCAACCTGAGCAAATGAGATGCCGTCTGCAGCATTTCTTGCCGCTTGATTAGCACCACGAATATCCGCAGTCATTTGTTCGGCAGTATATAAGCCTGCAGCATCGTCTTTGGCGCTGTTAACACGAAGACCAGAAGATAAACGTTGTAATGCAGTGTTCAAATCACCTTGCGATTTTGTTAAGTTCCGCTGCGCATTAAGCGACGCAAGGTTAGTATTTACGATTAATGGCATTTGAATTCTCCCATTTCAAATATTATTTGCCTGTAGCCACAAAGGGTTACCAGACTCGATGGGAGTAAAGCAGTTTGCGTACCAGTTTTTTAACCAGCTGCGACAAAAATCATTAACTAATTGTTTTTATTAAAATTAAACACCTTCAACCACTCATCCAAGTGTTCTTCAAGGATAAATTTTTGACATACCCAGTTTTTAAGCTGCCGACCTTGAGCGGCAATTTTCTCCGGTTCGGCTAAAGCGGCAAGGATCGTTTCTACCCACACAGCCTCATCATTTGGAATTAACGTCACAGGCGCGCCATCTTGCTGGTATGGATAGATGTCACTGGCAATCACAGGCCAGCCCATGACGCCATACTCAAGCAGACGTAAATTACTTTTCGCTTCGTTAAAAGGGTGTTCCTCTAGAGGTGCGAGAGCCAAATCTAAATCAAGATCGGCTAAAGCCTGTGGATATTGATTAAACGACACAAATTGATGGAACTCTTTGACATAAGGCCTCAGTTCAAGCGGGCACATCCCCATAAAAACCCAATCCACTTTATCTGCCAATGATTCAACAACATGAGCCATTAAAGCCAAATCGCCCGCATGCTGATTCGCCCCCGCCCAACCCACTCGGGGCTTTTGGTGAGCTTTTTTCTGTGGTAAGGATAGATTTAACCAGCGTTGTGACTCCAACCTATTAGGAATAACCGTCACATTGTCAGTATATTGACGACATAGCTCCGCTAATGGCTCGGTAGAGACGATTGTATGGTCACATAAAGCGAGTGTTTTTCTGAGCCTTGAACGCATGTCCCGAAATACTAGTTTTTTTCTGTCACTCAATTTTGGCAAGTTGGTGACCAGATCATCCAAGGAAAAAACGATATTGATTGACGTATGCTGTTTGACCCCTTTCAGAAATTCGTAGCTGATATCATTCAACATTTGCTGCACGTAGAGCACATCGGGTTTCAATCGCATCAACTCAAATAAAGTCGGCAATAAGGGCTGTTCTTTAAACTCATGAAACGGCATCCATGTGAGTTCTACATCACCTCGTTCTGCCAAAGCCTGCATTGGTGCAATCATGCGATACTGGCCAGTGCCAGAACCATTAAGAGGAAAAACAACAACCCGTGTTTTTAAATTAAACCTCGGGTCCCATTGCCGCTGGATATCTACCTCGGCGGCAAAAAAACGTGATCGCAGACTCAGGTTGTCATTATAGAAAGGATCGTGTGTAAACAAATCAGACCACTTTTCGACGATGAATTCTTCTCTGCCAGAATTGTAATCGGCCACACCATTTGACTGCTCCGCCAGCTTTTTGTCCTGAAACAAGGTCACATAAGGTGACCAGATAACGTTTTTACCTTGCTGCTGGATAGTGAGACATAAATCCATAACGGTATAGCGTGTATCAGAGAATGAATTTTCACACAGGCCACCAGCCTTGATGAATGTCTGTTTTTCAATCCCGAAACAAGCTGATGACACCGAGGAATATTGCTGAATACAATGTGCACGCTCCATATAACCAGAATCTGTAATATCCAGCCCTTGGAACATACCACTAACGTCATCAGTAATTCCGAAAACGCCACCAGCATGAATGACATGATTTTTGTCATCGAGGATTCGAGAGCCAACAATACCCACATCCTCTCTGGCCAACAATGGCATCATCTCATTTAGCCAATTGCCGTTCACAGCCATAGCAAAGCAGGACATAACAACAATATAATCACCACTAGCGATGTTCACACCATGGTTAATAGCTGCCGAGTAGTTTTTCTGCTCAAAACGCGTTGAGACAAAACGTTCCCCCCACATTTCTGACATCTCAGCATACACATCTTCGAGATCTTCGACATCACTCATGACATCTACAACGACCACTTCATAGTTAATATAGGTCGTGTTGAGCTCTAACTCTTCCAAACATCGGGCAAGGTAGGAAACATAGTTATGATGAGCAACGATAATAGAGACTTTGGGCTGATTTTTCGTACTGTAGACCGTCTGGAATCGCGGCTTGTTTTTGGGGTTCGATATTGTGGCAGAAATACCGGACCTGTTTAGATGCGCATGGCGGGTCAACCATTCATTTTCGGCCAATTGCTCTCTATTAATATCTAATGGAATTGATGTGAGCAAGACATCGGGGACATGAGAAAACGCTAATTGCTGATACTGCTCATACACCTTAAATGCCATATCTGTGGCATGAACGTAAGCAAGATTCGAATACCCACCGACCTGTTCAAAGGCTTCTCTACTGACAATAAATGAACGCCCTAAATATGAATAGGCCCTCAAATAATCAAGACTAAACTCCGGTTTGAACCAGATATCAGCTTTTGACTCATCGACTAACTCATCACTATAGATAAACTGTGCTTGTGTCTCTAAGTTAATCGTATCAGCAAAGCTCAATAAGGCATGTGGGGCTAATTTATCTCCAGGGATTAATTGCATAATCCAGTCAAGCTGAGCGGCTGTGACAACTTGCTCAATGTCTTGATTGATATTTTCCCCTGATATCTGAACCCATTCAATATTTTCTGGCACAGCGGAAAAAGCATCAGGGGCCGGAATATTACTCAGGATAGTCAAACCCCAAGCCTGATAGAGCTGTTGTTCAAGAGAGTCAATCGTATTGGAGAGAGCATGCAGCTCCCTAGGATTAACAATGAGCAGTAAATGAAAACTCGGTTGTTGTTGCCATTGGTTCACCATACGCTCGGCAAGATGTGAGACTTGTGACGCAACAAAGCTTGAGTTTGACAGCCATCTTTTTGCAGACAAAACTGGACCAAACTTTGGTATATCATGTGGCTTACAAGATACTGATGAAAGAAATTTTTGAGTCTTTTCGTACCATATTTGGTCGCTCAGTTCGATCGAAAGTGGCAGTTGTTGACTAGTCCGAATAAATTCTTCAACCCCTTCCCAACAGTACTGCAGAAAATCATCGTTTTGTTCTTCTACTATATGGATTGTCTGCTTAGCGCGCTCAATTTCTTCTTCATCAGGAAAGCTGGCAATACCATGACCAGCGATCGGATGACTTAAGTTATCTTCAAGAAGAGGGTTAGGAATCATCACCACGGGACAGCCGCAGAGTAGTGCCTCCCTTATAATCGCAGAAGGCTCATAGCAAAATAGTAACTCAGCTTTCCGTAAGACTTCGGCAAGCTCATGGTGTGTAATTTTAACGTCTTGGCAGAGACTTTTTGCATCACCAATATCTGATGTTAATTTGCCACCCTTGAGAAGATATTTATTAGCGTAAAAGTAACGCCCCTCTCGATGTTTATCGTCAGGGTTGTTTTTATTGTTAAAAATATTATTGTCAACGATAGGCACGGTCAGCAGAGGAAGAGAGCGCCCCATAGGAATATAATCACTGGTGAAAGCGTATACCAACTCACTATCAGATATGACCTCGTCACCTGCTAAAAAACCAGGCTTATTGAGCAACCACCTCACTACAAATGGTAATTGCAGTGGATTACCACTTATCACCTCAGGATAGATAACAATGGGTAGTCTATTTTGCTCAATATGTTCGTTGAGTTGCTGCTCAGTTAGTAAGGGGGTTCTTAAATTATTTTCAGTTTCGATATGCCCGACAAGGAATGCCTCGGCACCTTTTACGTTAAGTGCATGACATAAGTAATAAAGTGCACGCATGCCTGCCGACTTCTGACTAAATCCCATATCACCGACATAAATATAGTAGGGTTGTGAGGTAGTTTTGAAGAAGCTCAGCCTTGAGACGTCTGTCTCGTGCTTAATTTTAATATTGTTCCAAAGTGATTTAAGCACTTTATGGTAAGCACGCCATGGGCCCTCAGGCTCGGAATTTTCTATGAATTTGTCGAGGTGACTTCTGCTGTAGAAAATTTGGCTCTGAGTGAATTCAAGATGCGTACTATCACTGATCAGATAAAAGTTGCTTTTTTCTGACTCTAAAGCCTCTACTTTAGAATCACTTGAGAAAAAGTCACACAGCTCAAACCACTCTAAAGCTCTGGTTGTGACAACACTTCTTTGACAAACACGAGTAAAAAGTTCTGATAGGAATAGTGATGGACTTTTACTCTCCAAATTATCAGCAATTAATGGCAAGCTTGACTCAAGCTCTGGTACAAACTCATCTCGAAGTATGGCAAACAAGTCTGAAGTACCAATTATCAACCTCGGTGAATATAGTTTTTCGCCCGTTTTCACCTTACTTTCTGCATAACGAGATAAGATTAAGCGATTACCCTGCTGACTTTCTAAAAGAATAGAGGCACTATCAGTTGCAACCAACATGTGGGGAGAAGCAAGAATAACAATATCGTCATCAAAACTATCTTTCAGTATAGATAATGGCCAATAGTCGCCAAATACCTCGTAATTCTGTGGCGGTACAATCTTTACTTCAATTGAATAAAGTTGTTCTAAATGATGAAGATATAATTGCTGCTGCTTTGATATATCTTTAAGCGTATAGAGTGTAAGGGAGATATTTTCTGGGTTAATACCACAGTTAGCCCGCCATGATTCAAAAAAACAATGTATAGCGACTAAAAATGAAGGATGATTGGCTAAATAAGTAATAACTCTTATTTTTGTCCCATTCATTGTTGGTGCCTATTAGATTCAGGAATGTATAGACTGTATGGCATTTTAACTTCAGACGAAAGATAGCCGTACATTTTCCTCACGGCCATTGCATTCACATCTATCTTCTCTGCTAATACCTCATCAACCAAGGCTTTATGCTTGTTTGCTGTGTTTCTCTGAACATCTTTCACGGCATACTCATAAGGCGCCAACTCACAAAAATCATCGATTTTTTTTAACATCTCATTTGGATTTTCAATTAAGTCTTCATATCGAATAGTCAAGAGTTGACTAGGGCACACCTTCATCTCATTTGGAATTGCTTTATTCACCTTGCACCAATAATCAATAAAAACAGCACCATCCCCACCCGGATAGATATGTGGATGTTTATCTAGAAGCTCCCTTGCAGTTTTATCTTCTGGCCGAGGCATTAACCAAAAACATGGATTCTCTTCATCAGGAGGAAGATACAACAACACACTATTAATGGCATTCATGATAGCTTTCCAACTAGCTACCACAGCAGGACAATCCCGAATTATGTGGATAATTTTTGCATCTGGAAATATCTTGAGAAGGTAATGTAGTTTGTTAGAGAGATGAGGTTGTTTATTAATTACCCGTAGCGAGGTATCACCATTTAGAACCGAATTAAAATAGTACTGATGCATACGAGAGATTGTCTTATCAGTAACATCATTATCTGACATAGGTAAACACACCTGAAACCCGTTAATTCCAGTTCCAAACTGTGGTGCTGTGTGGTTGCCAATACCTGCCATGACACAATTCCCATGCTCCACCCACCCCAGATGGTCTTCACCATCAGGATATCCCATAGTCTTAACTAAACTTGGATGTTGTCCTAATAAATCAAACAGCAGCCCTGTCCCTGAGCGACCACACCCTATGATAAAAACTGGCTTTTTTATTTGAATTTTATTCATTGAGTTTTTGTTTCAGTTCATGCAAACCTAGGCTAGCAATGGCTTGTTTAATGCCATTTTCAATATCCATTATCATTATTGAAGGATCATTATGTTTATTTGCAAGCAGTGATGATTTCTTGCGCGCCTCTTCATAATATGTGTGGTCACTGTATAACTGACATGCAATTTGTAGGTATTCATTATGTGAACTGGCTAGCGTCGTCAAATCTCTCTGTTCCTTTAACAGCTCATCCCACTCACCTGCAAGCATTGATACGACAGGTATGCCATAAGACATCATTTCTCGACAAGCCAACCCTCCCACGAACGGAAAGGTGTCAAGAAAAACCTTTACTCTGTCTTTATAGCATTGCAACTCAACCATCTGATTTATAAACGTTACACGTGCAGAAAAGGTAGATTCAGACAACCAGTTAGCAATTAAATCACTATTTCCACTACCCACAATAAGCAGCTTGGCCTCAGGCAACGTCTCCATTAACTCACTCAGAATGTGTAATAACTCACTATTCACTTTCACGAGGCGAGTAAACAAACCAAAACTAAATTCGAAATCATCTGAAATATCAATGCATGCATCTTTAATGTTTGGAAAAACCTGATCTGTAATAGCAATCCGAACACTGCTCGCGCGATTTCTTGGAATATCAAATCCTGACTGAAATGACTTTCCTGGTAATAACACCCAATCTAACTCGGGGATATTCCAATGCGGATATCCCGGATCAAGATACATTTGCAGCCTAGCCACTCTTTGGCTGTACAACCAAGTAGCAACTGGCGAAGCTACATCAGAAATAATGACATCAGGATTGGCCTCACCCAAAACGTGTTTCAGCTCATCCAGCCTTTTATAACTGATTTCTTGTGGAATGACTCTTACCCTAACTCCAGCATCGACTAATTCATCGATATAACGTTGCTCAGCCCATTGAACACAAAAACAAGTAATATTAAAGACACTTTGCTGGTTATGATTGATGATCAAATCTTTCATCATTGGCCCTAGGGCATTGCCCCTGTTCATATCAGCATAATGAACCATATAGACAATATTTAAATTCTCTACTTGGTTTTGATGATGTGAGCTCGTGTTTATTTTTGACCCGCTTTGTGTTTGCTTGAGATAGTGATAGAAAGGCTGAACACCAGCTCTGTTGTATCCACGCATATCGAACAAACTAACAGCGCCGACCCAATTCAGGCCATGAATGGCCTCTAGGAGTCTGCATGCATCAGATAAATTAAGCTCTGGTAAGGAAAAAAGTCGCTGAGCATGATATTCAACCAAACTTTTTACTACTACAGCATTATTTAAACCATGATTTACCACTGCTTGGAAGCTATCAAAAAGCCAATTTACCTGCTCATGTAAAGTGATCTCATCAAATGAATGTTCTGACAGCAACTTCACAATGATATTTTTAAGCTCAGGATGATTTTGTTCAAACAAAACTTTCCGTGCTTGTTCAGTGAGTTGAATATCATTGGAGTTCATTAAAGTGCTCTCGTGTTCCAACGTTCTTGTTTTCAGGGAATGATAATCTGATTTGGCGACAGACTGGATATAAAGTCTCGCGCGCCAGGGCCTTGATTCGCAATCAGATCTATTATTGATAAGCCTGCATCATAACCATCCCAAAGTTGTCTGTACTCTGGGTAATCATAAGATTTGTACTCTAAGCTAACCCCATTTTCTCTAAACATGCTTTTCTTTAGATAATCATCAGCTGATGCACCACTCAGATAAGTGCAGCCGTTAACTTTTTTTAGTATTTCAATCAAACGTTCTGTTTTTTTTCCAGTGACTTGCAACTCAGAAGACATAATCATTGGCGTCGTAATATTTAGGTAATGACAAATTTGCTTAATGAGAAAAATATTCAGCCCACTAATTGTGTTAAATTCACGTGTATTAATGGTAGACATTATGTCTATGACGTCGCTTAGATAGGGAGCGCCTCGATAGTTTGCTTGTATTTGAGCAAGGTGTTTCTTTGGCCAAGCTCTTGAGTAATCAATCTCCGTATTCAAAATCAGCTGTTCTACTTTGGAGTAGTGCACTGGTACTGTAAGCCAGTTCATCCCTTTTTGAGTTTTTATTCTATTCCTATTTCTCCAATCTCCCTTTGTGTATTGCAAATCATCATGAAAAATAAATAGGTCAACAGAATTAATAAAATCAAAATAACCACGCCAAGGGATGTAACAAGACTGAATGATGCCAACCCTCAAGAGTTAATCCTCCAGCTGTCTTACAAGTGAAGCAGGATTCCCTGCAAAAAAGCTCATTGATGGCACATCTTTTGTAACAACACTTCCAGCACCTATGACAGCCCCATCCCCAATATTAACTCCTTTGAGTATTGTCACACCTGCCCCAATCCAGACATCATTACCAATATTGACAGGACGACGTTTCACCTCATTAGCATCAGTTTTTTCACCATTCAACTGGCTTCGCCGTACGCTTGGAGATAATGAATGAAGATCAGTATCTGTAATCCATGTCGCTGGTCCTATTTGAACATAGTCACCAATAACAACGCTTTCATAAGCCGTTATACAACAGCCGTTCAGATCACATGAGTCACCGATTTGTATAATTGCATTTCTTCCTAATGCAAACTTTACTGGATGGGAAATAGGCACAAAGGCGGCATTGTTATCAGAGTTAAGAACGGTATTGATACCGATCATCAAAGTAGAGGCATACGGATTAACTATTGTGGGCATCATTCCTCTGACAACAGCACTCTCCTTCACTGTTGCATAGTTATCTAAAAAATAAGCTTTTTCACTGTCAGATAACTGAGAGTTGATCAGGTCTTGTCGATTTTTCATTTTCAACTTCAACGCTTTCTAGCAACAAATAACTTTCTAGTTAGTTGTTGATATACATCGTACTGATTACTTTCTATTATTTTTTCACGTATCGCTTTATCTACACCATCATAACTAGAAAAAGCATCATCAAAACATAACCATCCGCCACTCACCAGTCTCGTTTCAATAAGACTAATATCGGAACAAACCGATTCGTAACTATGATCCCCATCAATAAAAGCCATACGAACTTTAAATTCAGGCGATACAGACTCCAGAAAAGTGGTCAGATTTCCTTTATGTGGAGAAATATAATTACCCAATCCGCAATGCCTTGTGTTGTGGCGAAATATCTCTTCACTTTCTTCATGAATCTCATAAACAGGCAAGACTTCTTGATGGAAAGGTTCAGCCCAAACAGTCTGGTCCTGGTATGCCTCTATGAGCTTTTCCTTAACCTGAACTTTGAATGAGTAGCTACCATCAACGTTTTTATACCAATCTCTTTTTGCTGGAAAAAGATCAACGCAATGCAAGTGAGCATTCTTTAGTTGCTTGATAGCAAATCCAATCGCAATTGCAGATCTACCACACCATGAACCCACTTCAATAATATCGCCGTCTAGGTGAGCCGTTGCTAACGTCAAGTTAAATAAACTCATCAGTTGTTCTTGTGAAGTCCAGCCAGGGATAAGTTCTACAGCATCCGAAATTTGATCACTTGCTGAAACCGTCAACTGCCAATCATGCCTCATGATTGAAACTCCGTAATCATGTCTGCATAGCTAAGACCTTCATGAGGCCAACGTGTTGAAGCCCAATCAGGACAATTTCCACAAAACGAATGTCTAGAATATTCATTATTTAAATGGGCTTGTCTTAGCGCCTTATAGAAGTCACTTTGCCAGACTTCATTAATGGATGTATCTCGATAATCTTGTATCGTTGAACCATGCACCCAATCAGAGGGGCAAAAAGCAAGTTCTCCTTTTGCGTTAACGACAATTCGCTCCCATGGATACAAACAGGGTTTTCGTGGCTTATCTAATTGAATTTCTCGACGTTGTGTTGCAAGCTCTCCTAACGCGCCTGAACAAGAATGCATCCTTCTTATGACAACCCTATCAATGCCGGCGTCATACCAGAATTTCTCAAAATCAGATACTTCATCGGCGTTGTTGGGCTGTTCGACAAAGCTGACTACAACCTTTGTTTGTGATTTTGACTCCTTGACCCATTTTAATAGTCTCAACACGTTATCCCGTGTCACATTTAAATCACCGTTAACCCTGATAGCTTTATAAGTTTCTTCTCTATATGCATCAATACTGATATCTATCATGTGTACACCCGCATCGAGAAGCCTCTGCGTGCGTTTTTCATTCATTATGGTTCCATTGGTCGTTAGCGTGACATAAACCCCTGAATGTTTTACGGCAGACTCAATCATGTCATACCCTTGAGGATGAACTAAAGGCTCGCCATTACTGGCATACCGGATATATTGAGTGCTGCCTTTACCATAATGTTTGACTTCATCAATCATTTTTTCATTAAGTTCGACATCTAGGAATCGTCCGGCATAGTGTGCTGAATTTTTAAAGCTGGGATGCGGGCAGTGTACGCAAGCGAGGTTACACACTTCGGTAATGTCCATCAGAATCTGTGAGGGAAATACTGATGATAAGCGTCCGCCAAAGCCATATTCGGTGTTTAAATTCTCAACACTCATCTTATGTATTCTTTCTATTTAGGATGGAATCGAGAGTACCGACGACATAATCTATATCCTCAAATGTCATGCGAGCACTCATTGGTAGTGTCATGATTTCCTCAGATAATCTCATAGTAACAGGTAAAGATTCTTTCATTTGGGAGTAGAGAGGCTGAATATGCAAAGGTAAATAATGGATGCTGACCCCCACGTTCGCCTCTCTTAAATATTTAAACAGTTCATCTCGTGTCAGTCGGAATTGTTTCTGACAAAAACGCACCACAAATAAATGAACTGCGTGTTTATCACTAAATACATCTCGCTGAAAAGCTACCTCAATACCAGCTTGGTCCAAACATTTTTTGTAATAGCGTGCCAAGTTATGACGATGGCTTGTCATCTCTTTCAGACGACTCAATTGAACCCTGCCAATCGCGGCCTGTAGATCTGTGTAGTTCATCTTATAACCAAGCTCTGTCAGAAGCTCTGTTTTCTGTAAAGAAGGAGAAGAATACCTAGACCATGCATTAGAGCCCATACCACTCATCCTAAGTCTTCTGAGCTTTTCAGCAACGTTGTCATCATTGAGCGCAATGGCTCCACCATCAGCTGTAGATAGGTTTTTGTTCGCGTAAAAGCTAAAACAGGTTAAATTTCCTGATGATCCCACATAATCATTTCCACTGTATCGAGCTCCCATAGCATGAGCTGCATCCTCTATAATGAGGATGGATTCGGGAAGAAACTGGCGAAGTTTCACAACATCCGTGGCCAACCCACCATAATGTACAATGATAACGGCACGTGTTTTGGGAGTGACCTTAGCAAGAATAGATTCGGCTGTAACTGACATGGTTTCGATATCAACATCACAGAAAACTGCTTTAGCCCCCAAATACATCACAGAATTTGCGGTAGCACACCAAGTCAGACTGGGGACAATTACCTCATCTCCCTCTCCAACCCCACCAATCAACAGTGATAAAAATAATGCTGATGTGCAAGAGTTGACGGATACAACATGCTTAACACCAAGATAGCTTGCAAGCTCTTTCTCAAACTCTAAAGTCTCATTTCCCATTCCAACCCAACCTGTTCGCATCACTCTAGCTACAGCATCAATTTCATGTTCCGTGAAATCAGGGGTACCAAATGCTAAGTAAGGTCTATTGTTCTCCATATTTGACAGATTAAACTCAGATGGCTGACGCATTTTTACGAAGGAATAGTTGTTCAACATGACAGTGCTCATGTGAAGCTGCTGAAAAAAATGGCCAACGTGAAGGTTGTCTAGCTAGCAACTGAAAGTCTTTTAGCTCTGGAAAACAATCGATTGGGTAATAAGTATAGGCTTGACCATTATTAATGAGGTTTTCATGATAAAAATAGCTTTTAGTTGTTCTCTGAATTTGTTTGAGATATTCATTTATCGTTTCAAAGCTCATCTCAGATAAGCTAATAGTGTTGATGAAGCAATCGATCGATAGGTCCGGTAACTGAGGTAAACAAAAGTGTGGTAACAGGACAATATCAAATTCAGCGATCAAGTCTCTTAAATCTTCCTCTCCAGTGTAATAATGCGTTTTCAACTCAGGGTAAATGATGGATAGGTAATATGAAGAAATGAGCAAGTTTTCAGGCAAATCAAAATTTACGTAACAGCATGACTGACTGAATTTCTTTAAATAATAGGCAAGCCCACCATAGCCAGCACCAATTTCAGCAATCACAGGTCTAGCGAGTTCACCTACTAACTGACTAATGTAGCGACCTCGGTAATGGTTGAGAAAATTATTTGGGTGGACAAGAGAGTCTTCAATAAGATGACCGTATGGATTGCCGACTTTCGGCGAATCTAGCTCCTTAATGGGTGCCTCGCCCAAACTATATGCCCAAATATTAAATAAACTTCTGAAACCAGCTGACATATCAGGATGTTTCACATAATCATCGAACCCATGTTTGCCACCAAAAATACCTGTGCTCAAATCATTACGAAAAAAATTAGCTAACAATGGTGCCAAATTAGACTTATTTTCTTTGAGAGAACGATAGAATTCTGGTCGCGTATTTTTTAGGAACTGCTCCCAATTTTGACCTGTTTGATAAGGTGCGGATACATCTTTTGCATTTTCCTTTGCTAACTCATAAGCCTTTAACAAATCGGAAATGAGTGAATAGTGACTTTTAGTTTCCATTGTGACATGTGAGTAGTCATCTGAAATGACGTCGCCAAGCTCAAATGTCTCAATCCAACTGTCTAAAGTTTGTGTTTTGGCTTCGAAGTTATCATGGCGATAATTCAAGCAACGTCCACCTTGAAGATCTTCTCTTTTTAAATGACTGAAGATCAGAATATTTTCTCGCTTAATACCTAGCGCGACTAATTGCTCTGTCATTTTTTCATGATGCTTTTCACTAGCAATTAATATTCTGTCGTAATTTTTTTCAAGTACCTCCTGTGGAGGGAGAATTTCAAGACCCAGACGTTTTTTGTACCATTTGGACTGGTCGTTATCGATGTAACATAGAATCTTAAAACCTAATTGAATCGACTGATATTCAATTCTTACAGAACAGGCTCCAGCTCCAAATACGACATACTTCATTCTCTAAATTCCTAATTTATCTTCTGTGAATATCAGGAGCCTCATTATCAAATTTTTTAGATAATGCATTGATCCATTTTGTGTCAGACTTACAATAAAAGGTATGATTTTCACCTGGCTCTATAACAAACAAATCTTTGGGTTTAAAAGGGTATTCTGTCACTAGCCCGAACTCATCTTGTATGTGTATTTCACCCTCACCTTCAATAATGAAGAAAAATTCTCTCGTGAGTTTATGATAGTGATTGCCTCGAGATAAACCAGACTTGGTCTCTAGGTAATTGAATTCTTCCCAATTACCTTCATTCAGTAGCCCAAGTAATATACCCCGCTCATCTTCAAAGGTTTGATACGGCGATAGAATTTTCATCGAGTACCTCCAGTGAGTTCAGGTACGCATGATGTGTGCCAACGGTGACATCAAGTGACTCACAGGTCATGGTATTTTCTAACGACAAATCACCGAATAAAAATGGCACTTCACCATGCAGTCGACTGGCTTGAAGAATTAATTCATCATCAAAACCAGCACTTCTGGCAAATAACTTAGCAAAGAAAAATCGCGATATTCTCTGTCCACAGACGTGATAGACCCGATTAGATAATTTTGGCGTCATCACGAGTTTATCTAGAACGTTCAAGAAATCTTTATAAAAAGTAGGTGAGTAGAAGGCATCATCGAAACAGTCGACCGCTTTACCGCTTTGTAACTGCTCCCGGAGAAATCTCAAGAAGGTCGCTTCTCCATCATAAAGTGCACTTAGTCTTAAGACATAAAATTGGTCGCTCAAGATTAAACCATTCAGTTCAGCTGAGGCCTTTGTTTTCCCATAAACTGTTAGAGGAGAAATAGGATCAGTTTCTCTGTATCCACCTCGGTCACCTGAAAACACATAGTCACTTGAAATATAGATTATTTTTGCATCAGGAAAGGCTTTTATAAGATTGAGCGTTGTTTGTACATTCGCCTGATAAGCCAGACTAGGATCACGCTCACATCGCTGTATATTCTTATCACCCGCCGCGTGAATAATCACATCTGGAGAGACTGTTTGTGTCAGCTCAACAACTGCATGTTCATCAGACAAATCACAAGCGGCTATATTTTGGTCAATATCACCATGCTGACTAACACCTAAAATCTGCCATTCGCTATCAAATGCCGTTTTAATGTGTTGGCCGACATAACCTGTGGCACCCGTTAACAGAATACTCATAGCCCCATTGTGCTCCATACAGGGTGAGCTAGATCGTATAACGGTAGGATGCATACCTTTCCTTCTAAGTAGTTTATATCCTGATAAATACTTGGTCCTGAAGCACCTGCTGTCAAAATGAGGATATCCATCTCAACCTGCTCTAACTCAGTCATTGCAAAGACAGGAAGCCCCATAAACTCACTCGATTTTAGAGAACGGTCCACAATGCCAATAATTTGTAGATTAGGTGTGATGTTACTGATGAGATCGAGTGTTGTCTGCCCCATTCCAGAGATACCATAAATGACCACTCTCATCTTTTGTTCGGCAAAAACAGGGAGCAATCTTCTCAACCTTTTTACGTACTCAAAGTTATCAATGTAGGGAAATGCAGAACTCAAATATTCAGGCACTGAAATTACAGCCTCGGTGACGATACGCCCTGTTGGTATGGTAGCCAGCTCTTCTTGACTGCTTGTATCAAAGAAATAATCTAGGAATGATGCAAGTTTATTCCCAGGCACAATATAGTTGATCAGCAAATGTATCTTGGCATTTTTCTTGATTCCAAGAAGGATTGTGGTCTTCTCATCACCCAGAAGAGGAAAGAGAATTTCATCGTCGACAGCACCATCAAGCAAGGTAGAGTGCTTCTCAACCAGTTTTGGTTGAAGCGGGTTGTATGTGAGATTACCTTCAAAATCAATATAGCTACTGACCTCGAGTATTTGATCAGGAAACCGCTTTAAAAAAGGACTTAATGTAGAGTAGGAAACAATGAGCTTGTCGAACCTGCCGGCTTGAATATGAATCCACTGGTCATCTCTAAAATGAACTGTCTTATCTTTAATTTGCTGGTGAAATGTCTGCAATGCTTGCTGTGAGGTAATCGAGATAACTTCAACGTCAGGTAATGATGGTGAAGTTTGCTTCTCTAATGGGTAAAGCTTCTCCATTGTGTCAAAGAGCATGCCCACACGATGATCCAGGGTATGTTCAGCCAAACTCCGCTGATAAGCCGCATCGGCTATCTGTTCTCGTTCGTTATTATTTTCGAGGAAATATTCTACTTTGGAGAATAAAGCTTCATCATTATCATAGAAAACGATTTCTTTATCCGGCTCATAAAGCTCTGCCAGTTCCGAATTAGTATTGGTAATTTGGAAAGCTCCACAGCCAGGCACTTCGAAGTGACGAAGTTTTGTTTGAACAGCATCAGTTCCATCCGATGACCAAGCAGGATTAAAAACAATCTTTGTTGAATTAAGAATCTTAACCATCTCTACCTGCGATGGCACACCACCAGCATACTCGGACAGCGTTGGATGTTTATCCCATCCATAGCCGAATATTTTAAAAAGCCAACCACGGGACTTTGCAAGCGTTGCTAATTCTTCAAGAATTTTTTCTCTTTGCTGTCCATCCTCTAAATAGGATTTGTCATCAAGCTCATTCACTTTATGTTTACCGAAAAAGACGATATCAATCGATTTCGGAACATCATCCAAGCGATAACATTGACGTTGATTGTAGCCCCATGGCAGGTATATCACCCTATCTGCCCAGCCACTTTGCTTCCTTCTCTCTACACCACGAGATGAGTGAGAAGCAATTACATCATAATGATGATCAAACTGTGTGTTTCTTTGGTACCAAACCTCTGGCTCATCATCTGGAAGAAAGGTAACGATCTTGATACCTGCTGAACGTATCTTTTCAAAAAACGTATCTGGGTAATCAGCAAAAATCCAATCATGATAGAAGAATATGTAGTCAATATGCTCACGACGAACCAAGTCGTATATATAGGCACAATGAAAACTCTCAGGCTGAGTCGAGTAACGTTCTTTGTTTACCAACAACGGTGCAGCATTGACACAAATAACTTGCTCACCCAATACTGCCTGAAGTGCATCAAACCAATTTTCTCGTATATATGGAACCCATAATGCTCCAATTGCCAATACCCTCATGAGTTATACGAAAAAATCTGACCACGCCGGCTCACACCAGCGGTAATGTTGCCTGCCAAGTATGAAGCGACACTCTCTACCTCTTGATACCCATCTCGATTCTCAAATGTGTATGGAATAAAAGCACCTTTAAAATTGATATCATTTTTCAGCACGTCCAACTCAGGTTTAAGCATGTCGCTAAGAAAATGACTATTGCCGGAGAAAGCATGAATCTTATCTTCTGATAGCACGGGAGAGAATTCATCTTTAAATCGAACAGGTGTTAAGACATGTACATCCAGACCTAACTTCGCAAGAGAGGTAATAATCCAACGAGTAAGATGAACACGTGAGGATTGCATAACAACGACGCTATCGCCCTTGTTTAGATGACTTAGTGTTTGTTTCAGTTTTATGGTGACTTCTTCTGCCGGAAACGCTCTCTCTACCTGGGCTTGGTCGAAACGACGATATGCCTCTTTGACATAAGCCTCAAGCTCTTCTGCAGTGAAGTTTTCTGTTCTCGACACTGCTACCGTTGATCCATTGTAATCATCCCAGTCTTTGGAAACGATCCAACCTTTTTCATCGTATAAACGATACATTTCTGTCCCAGGGAATGGCGTAGCAATAGAGAATTGAACAGTATCAGCCGGCAAGCCACAGGCCATATCGATTGTATTCTCAATGGTTTCAGCTGTATCACTAGGTAAACCAAATGTGAACGTGAGATGTACGCGAATACCCAGCTCTGATGTCAGCTTGATCATCTCAATATTTTTTTCGGCATTCATCCGTTTATCAATTTCATCTAGGATTCCCTGCTCGGCTGACTCTACACCATATTTAATACTGAATAATCCAGCATCTTTTAGTGCTTCCAATGTCTGCCTATCCATCAAATCGGCTCTACCCATCGTTGACCATGGAATGCGATTACCAATACCAGAAGACTTCATCTTAGCGGCTAACTCAAGTACAAACTTTTTATTGATATTTACCGTGTCGTCATCGATATAAATACTCTTGTAAGGCACTTTTTCTAGGTTAGCTTTAATTTCCTCGATGACATCATCCGTCGTACGCATGCGATAACGAGGACTACGGAATAACATCTGCGGCCACGCGCAAAAAATACAGCCGTAAGGACATCCACGTGTAGCCATTAACTGCAATTGAGGACGCTCAAGTCCACAGACACCATCAAAATAGTTCAGGTTTGGTAAACCCTCACGTTCAGCCCAAGGCATGGTAGAAAGGTCTGGCAATCTGCCATACTCATTCTTTTTCACCTGGCTTACTTCGATAGTCTCAGACACGTCTTGTTCTGATTCTTTTTCAGCTTCATTTCGATATATTTTTCCATTATCCCTATAGATCAACGCAGGAATATCTTCCAATGAGCGGCCATCTCTGAGCGCGCATAAAAGCTGGATTACGGTTGTTTCGTATTCACCATAGATGGTGAAATCAATAACCGGGTTTTGCTCTAAAAACGTTTCATCTTCAAACTCGGTATGAAGTCCTGTAAACGCTACTTTCACATCAGGAAGCAGTGCCTTAATTTGACTCACGATCTTAAGATCGGTTTTTACAGTCGGGGTTGAGCTCTCGATAACAATGAAATCAGGTCGGCTTTCTTTGATGAACTGATAGAAACTATCAAATGTTTCACCCATTGAAAGTGAATCACGAATAACCGTCTCAAACCCTTCTCGCTTGGCATAGGCTGCGCCAGTAGCTAGCCAGACAGGGAAGGGTAAATAGCCTCCGATATGTTCCTGAATGATGCCATCTACCACTGTGTGCGAATGCACTTGAAAAGTATGTGGCCAGCGGGAACCAGCTCTTACGCCTCGCCAGCCAGGCGTCTCTGGTGTGGCTTCTTTGTACCATGGAGGATTCGAAAATAATACTTTCATAGCCATTGCCTTTCGTAGTGCAGCAAAATACGTGTTTTACTGTTTATTATTATCAGAGTTAATGTTGTTTTCATTCCAGCACAGTGATGCCAGAAGCCCAATATTCCGCCGCCTGATTAAAATGAGGTCGCTTATTAAACGTTAGGTTATAACCATACGCTTCAAAATGATAATTCGCTTTGGGATTATCCGTCTCCATACCCGCTAACCATAGTAAAGGAGGATAACCATCTTTCCTGAACAATAACTCTGGCAACGAAATAAAAGCTGCTGTTGTGTCATAGGCTCCAGACAATAGAAAATTCTCAGGAAATAATTCGATCTGCTGCCTCGCGGCTTCAACAGAAAAGCCTAAAAAGCAAGGAAAATACATCCCTACAACTGCAGATTCTCTTACCTTGTTAAGTAAATACTGCTGTCGTCCAGATGCAGCGGGTACGAGTTTAGCCACTAAAGACTCTTCAACATGATTAGTAAAGTCAGAGTCGGGAAAGTTATCTGCATAAAGCTGGGCTATGGCTGGCAAAAAACGCTGTTCCAGTTCTTGCCCAATATCATTCTGATGAATCTGAGGAAGAATAAAAGGAATCGCTGGCCCTTGTAATATGTTTTCCATGCTCGAATGCTTAGCAATAGAGGCTTTGATAGCTTTTACTTTATGTTCAAAGGATGAAAATGCCAACACCTTTTCAATATCAAAAACGCTCTGATGTCGAGAATATATCTGCTGTAAATCAATATCCGGTGTATCCAAGATAAAGTAGCGTCTTGTTTTTTGATGGGCTTGACCTTGTATGCTGCCAGGAATACATCGACCATGAATATCGAAGCATTCTTCGGTATCTGAAAGCTGTGGTGAAAATTGAGAATTCAATATGGTCATTACTTATTCCGATTAGACTAACGTCTTTATTTGCTACTAATTCTAAGCAAACTTCATACCTATGGTCGTAAGAGTCTGATTAAACAGACAAGATAAATTAATCAAACAATGAGTCTTTATCTGAAAAGCCTTCCCCCCAAGGAAGTGGCAAAAATTTGGCGTTGGCTGTTTTTTCTGTGTGAATACGAATAAATTTTTCATCCTCACCAATAAGACAATCAGGGCGATGAGGGCCAAGCCATGGGTTTCGCATACCTCGATCCAAAATATCTTTTAATGGCGTCTCTTTTAAATTACCTATGGAAAAATCAATGTAAGGGCAAGGTGTAATCTCACCCGTTGATGTAACCGTTATTATGCCTTTTACCGTGATGCAGCCTTTATATGAGCCATATGAGGGTGTCATGTGGGTGAACACAGAATATTTTTTCTCGAGCTCTCTTATACGATCAGCATCTTCTTTAGTGATGACAAACTCAGGATGTTCTGTACACGACCCCGTTGGCTTCGCATACGACACATATAAACCCACACCTTTTTCTGTACAGAACTCACACAAATCAATAAATTCTTGTGTGTGAGCACGACCTTTAATGAGTACGGTTGATAATAGCAAGTTCAGGCCGGCATTCAATGAGGCATCAATTGCCCGCATCACTCGCTTGTATGAGCCTTTTTTATTTCTGAATGAATCGTGCTCTTCTTCTATAAAACTATCGAGTGAGAGTTGAATTTTCTCTACACCAATAGACTTGAGGTGTTCGGCTTTTGCATCATCTAAAAACCAGCCATTTGTATCTAAGATGACATAATGTTTATCCGGATCTATCGCTTCAACCACTTCATCCAGGTCACGCATCACTAAAGGTTCGCCACCAGTGATAACGAAACGAGCTAAACCTAATTCATCGGCTTGTTTTGATAAATTTCTAATAAACGCTAAATCAATTTTTTCACGCTCATCCTGGACATGAAGCACTTTTTCTAAATGTCTATCCATATAGTACTCAGCAGAGCAATGTGAGCATTGGAAATTACACAAGTAACTTTTTTCCAGCCTGATGATGGGACTTATTTCTCCCCGTTCTTCCATATTTTTGATATTCGCCAGTTTGTCTGCAATGTAGGGCTTTCTTGCTCGAAGATCACTCCTTTTCGCTTGTTCAGCTGGTGTAAGCATATTTTCTTCTCGGTATTGGAGTTGATTGATTAGAAATAATCATTGAATACAAATCATATCGACTAGATTTATCTTAACATTAATTCAATAATGAAATTGACGAGGGTCAATCTCATCTTGGTGCGCTTGATACCACTGCAAAAGTGAGCTCAATGAAGTTTGTATTGGTGTTAATTTTAGATCCGGTATTTCTTTTAATAGAAGACTATTGTCACCACTATACTCATGACGAATCTGTTGATTATGGATAACAACATCAATTTCTTCTGATGAATACAATTTAGCTACGCTAGCTGCTAGCTCAGTGTATTCGTAAGCCATTCCAGAACATACATTGTATACAGAGTGTTGTGGCTGATAGTCAACAAACCACTGAACAACTTTGATTAAGTCTTTGATGTAAAGAAAATCTACTTTTGCATTTTGCTGCACGGTAATAGATTGTTTTTTTAATGCGTGACAACAAATATTTGAAAGAAACCGATAACGCCAGTCGTCTAACTCACCAAACACACCAAATAACCGCAAGTTGATAATATTGTTTTTTGATTCAGCTATTTTGGTCATTAAGTACTTTGAATAACCATATTGGTCCTGAGGCACATGTTTATCAAAAAACGTCTCACGCATTTTTGGTATCCAGTGAGGACGACTAAACTCGGCACCAGAACCGAAGTAAAGCAGCTTGCCATAATCATGCTCACAGCGAACAAGATTTGTGAACATCCTCATGTTGTATTCGAGAACCATCGAAGGGGCCTTTTTTGAACCCTTAGGTGCGGCATCATAGGTAGCAGTGTGGATAATGACATCAAAATGATGATGTCGAAGAAATTCTGAAACATGATTCACGTTGAGTAAGTCCAGCTCACTCCTAGAGCAGACTGTTAAATCGTATTTTTCTACAAATTCACGAGCAAGACTTCTAGCAATAAAACCATTGCCGCCAGTAATTAAAACTTTCTTCAAAATTCGCTTTCTCGACTTCCCGCTCAGTCCACTTCAAGTAAAGAATTAAGTGCATTTACTTGCGACAGACAAACCCCGTCATAATCTGACCAATCACCATATCCCCATGCCACGGCAACGAAGTCAACCTGATTTGACAAGGCTGCGATCTGATCATCTGTACGATCACCGATATAAAGAGCTTGGGAAGGATCTACCTCGAACTCGTGCAACATATTTGATAACAAATTGGTTTTACTCTGCTGCCCTGTGGGTAACATATCAACACATTGTATCGATTCAAACAGACTCTTCCAGTTAAGTTCGTTTATCACACTAAAGGTCGGCTCTGTTCGCTTATTAGTGGCTATAAATAGTTGTTTATCACTGGCTTTCAATTGATTTAAAACATCCTCAATACCAGAATAAGCAAGCGTCTCTTTTTCAACTATAGCGTCATACCTTTCCTTAAAGCACTGAGTCATTTCACTCAATGTTTTTTCAGAAACATCACCCACAAGCATTTTCATTGTCTCAGGAAGAGGTGGTCCGATAATGCCTTGTTCAATCTTGACCTTGGGCTTCATATCAAAAGTCTGCATCACAAATTCATAGCTTGATAGGATACAGGCAGCCGAATCTACCAACGTGCCATCAAAATCAAAGAAAATATATTTTTTATTCTTCAGTACAGTCACTGCATTACTCCAGAATTTTCAAGTTGGCACCATCAACCACGGCAATACCAGGATTATTCAATCTCATCGTTTTCAGAATCCTATAAATTTCATCCGAAAAACTACCGGCCATGATAATGATGGCAGCGATGGGCTCCTGCTCTAATTTTGCTGGGGCGGTGATAGGTATGTGTGTGGCCGGTGTTAGTTTATTTTGTTTGAATTTAGCTGAATCCACTACAAAACGAATCTTTCCACTGAGGTTGGCCAACGCCATAATGGCCAATGCTTGGTGACCGGCACCCCATATAGCAACAGAATTGGAAGGAAAAATGTTGATGTAGTGATCGAGTTGTCGTTTTAGATCATGCTGAAACAATTCAAACCGCTTTAGGTTTTTGGTGGCACGCTTTCTAACCACAGCTGAAAGATTGTAATCATGCCATACCGCCTGACAAGACAACACCTCAAAACCAGCTAAATTGAGCGTAGTTATCAACGTTTCTTTAGAAAAGTAAGACAGATGGTCAGGTATAAACTCTGAAAAAAGCTCCTTCTCCATTATCATTTCAAAGTTTGGTACCTCAACGAGGCCAATCGCATCACTTTTGAGGTTGTCAGCAATAGCTTGTAAGGAATGAACAGGAGATGGCAAATGTTCTAAAAAGTTGAGCATGACAAAAGCATCAAAAGGGCAAGCAGCAACTCTGGTAAGCCGGTCTTCGAGAAATAGCTTTTCAACATTTAGTCCTAGAGATTGGCAATGCTCCGAGGCTAATTCGCCATATTCAACACCGTAGGCATCAACACCTGTTTGTGCCAAAATCTCTAAATACTCACCTCTGCCACAGCCAACTTCTAACACTTTTTTCTGATGCAGTTGGTACTTTTCAACCCAGTCTGTAAATTGATCATGGCGAAAAGCGGCCATCTCAGCCGAAACGGATGTCGCTCGTATGACTTCCCGATAATAACTAACAGGCTCAGCGCTAAGCTGGATCAAGCCGCAGGCATTACACTCATATACATGCAAATCGACACCAAAATCATTGCCAGCATTGAATTCATCAGGAAAATACTGGGCAGATTTTGGCATACCACAATAACTCAACGACGGTGTGGCACCAAGTGCCGCATCACAAACTCGACAGTATAAACTCATGGTATTTTTGATTCTTGAATAGAATACAACATCAATAGCGGCGCTCAACCAAGATTGAATTAGGAGAAACGGGAACTGACATTTCTTTTTGAAGCTGCTCTGTGGATAACAAAGGTGACATATCCTCCAATGGCATCGATATCATCGAACCATTCGCTTGAGGAATAGCTGACACTTTTGGCCATAACGCTTCGTCTTTAATGATAGTAACATCACAAAGAATTGGGCCTGGATGATTGAGAACATATTGGATTTTTTCATCCAACTCACTGGCGTCATTTATACGAACAGCATCAAGGCCAATCGCTTCAGACAGTTTGACTAAGTCCGGTATCAATAAACCGGCTTCTTGCCCTGTTGCCACATAGCGTTCATCAAAATAATTTCGTTGTGTATTTCTAATTGAGGCATAACCATTATTGTTCATAATGAATAGGCGTATAGGTAAATTGAGGGATTTTAAGGTGCTTAATTCTTGAAGATTAAGCTGCAAACTTCCGTCACCTTCTACCGAGACAACGGGCTTTCTGCCTGAGGCCAGACAGCCACCAATCGCCGCGGGCAAACCATAGCCCATAGAACCTAAACCCGAGGTGAGAAAAACACGCTGTCCGGTTTTGTTCACAAAGGTGGAATAAAACACTTCCACAGCTAAGCCCGAACTACCGGTAATGATCAGTTCATTCTCAGCTGTATAAGCTGATAGTCGATCAATAAAATGATAATGGCTGATTTCACCTTGCTCAGGAAAGGTTTGACCATCACAGCGAGGATAACGCTGTTTCCAGTCTGTAATTTTATGTATCCAGTCAGCATAGTCAGCAGGTGCGTCATTCACCTCAGTCATAAGCTGTTCAATAAAGGTTTTGGCATTCGCCTGAATTAAACGGGCTTTGGGTAGCTGATGTTTTTTCAGTTCAGAGGCGTCAATATCGACAATCACTTTATCGGCATATTGAGCAAAGTTTTGCGGGTTATGGGCGGTGACCACATTATCCAGACGGGCGCCAATGCTGATCAATAAATCACAATTCTGGGCGGCAAAGTTTGCCGGTCTGAGTGCCACGGAACCTGGTCGACCAGCACATAATGAATGTTCGTAAGGAATTAGATCCAGAGAATTCCATGTGGTTAATACCGGAATACCGGTTTTTTCATAAAGTTGTTTGAATGCGTCAGCGGCACCTGATAGACGGATACCATGACCTGCCAGAATAATAGGACGCTCTGCCTGCTGAATGAGTTGGATAACTTCATCCAGCTCAAGTGCACAGTCTGACTCAGTGTCTGTATTCGACTCATCCCGGGCTAGCTCTTCCGGCTCAATCAAACTGGCTTGTACATCCAAAGGCACATCCAGCCAGACAGGGCCTTTTCGCCCTGTCATCGCTTCATGTAAAGCCTTATCAAGATAAAGACCAATATTCTCTGGCTCATCAACGGTGATGGCATATTTGGTAATGGGTTTAACCATCGACACGATATCGACTTCCTGCGGGCCCATTTGCCGTACACCGCTATCAGCTTTCATATCGGCCCGTTTCACCTGACCGGAAATAATCAGCAATGGCACAGACTCAATCCAGGCACCCGCTACGGCAGTTAAAGCATTGGTTGCACCTGGCCCTGTGGTGACCAGCGCCACACCGAGTGTTTCATTCACGCGAGAGTAGGCTTCAGCAGCAATCGCAGCCGCTTGTTCGTGATGAGTCGGTATGAAAGTGATATCAGGATTCTGTCCCAAGGCATCCACAAGATGCATGGCGCCACCACCAGGAAGTAAGAAAACCTCTTTAACACCTAATTCAGCCACTCGGGCAAAGATATAGTCAGCAACGCGTTGTTCGCTCATGCCCACTCCGTAGTTAGCCAGTCAGCACGAAAGATCAGGTTCGTTTTGCGACGACTGTTCTGGTTGATGCTTTTATCGTCGTAATATGAGTCATCAGTGAAATGTGTGGTGGATAACTCTTCAAATATCGCCCCAGTTTCACTGCTAAAAGCATGTTTAACACCGCGCTCAACGGTGACCATTTCACCGGCTTTGATGGTTTTTAGCTCATCACCTAGTTGTAAGTGCATTTCTCCCGCCAGCACATTAAAGGTTTCTTCTTTTTTATGATGAGCGTGCACGGGATGATTTTGTCCTGGCAGTAACACCAGAATCTTTTTACAGTATTCACGGTTAACCACATCAATAATGGTCGCACCTGTTTCTTCGAACTTCTCGATGCCATAGTGATGCGATAATTGGCAGTTCACGCCATCCGCAATAGCAATACCGGCTTCACGTAATAAAGCACACACTTTAGATAATGAAGCTGAAACCATGTCACGGGTATCGGTGATTTCTAATTGCTCGAGTAATAAAGGTTCATTAGCCTTTACCGCCGCTTTTAACTCAAACTGTTTGTATTTGGATAAGTCATTAGCTAATAGTTGACCGGGTTGACTTGGAATCGCCAAGTAAAAATCTTCTGTTTGCAATGCTTTGCCTGCAGCGAGATCTTGTTTAGCAAACACCGCTCGGCGTAATGAATTCAGTGTGGTTAATTCTGTCTCTGTCACCGCCACACGCTCGCCCTCAAGACCAAGCATGGCATAAGCTTCTTGCGCTGAGAGTAACCATTGTCTGACTTGTTCAGGGTTCGCCGAGTAAGCATTGAGCTCACCTACCCCAACATGCTTTTCAAACAGCTGCGCCCCCATGGCGACGGCCATTTTTACTGCTTCCGTCTCATTAGGATTTTCATGGGTTGAATAGCCCACCGTCACCTCAGGAAACCGTTGTTTTAATAGAGCAATTTGACCTAATTGTAAATTTTGTCGTGGCGTTGGATATTCACCAACACAATGCATCACCGCTAACTGTTTGTGGCGATGTAAGAAAAACTGAACGACATTGTCAATCTCTTCCATCGTGGCACCGGCGGTAGACATCACCAGCGGCAAAGAGGATTGAGCGATACGTTCTAGTAATGGCCAATCAGTAAGTGAACAGGAGGCAATTTTTAAGATGTCAAAACCATGTTGTTCAATCCAGTCAACAGAGGCTTCATCAAACGGCGTACACATGGAAATAAAGCCTGCTTCATCAATGGCTTTTTTTAACTCCAGCAGTTGGGCTTCGTCTAACTCTGTATCACGAAACCGTTTAACGTATTTAATATCTTGTCTATCGCGATAATCAGGATGAATAAAGGTTTTCAGGTTACGGTACTGCAATTTAAAGGCAAACTGGAAAGGAAAGTCGTCACATACTTGTTTCATCTGCTGAATAACCTGCTTGCCATGAGCAATATCACCTTGGTGATTATTGGCCATTTCCAGCACGAATAACTTTTGATACATCGGTGTTTTGTCAGTCATCACTCACACTTTGAAATAAGATTGGATAGTGTCGATCATATAATCAATCATCTCATCAGATAGCCCCGGAAAAACGCCGATCCACAACGAATCATTCATGACCTGATCGGTGACGGTTAATTCGCCAACTTTACGATAGCTTTGCTGTTCAAAATACGGCTGTTTGATAAGATTACCGCCAAAAACCAGCCGGTTGGCTATCTTATGTTGTTCAAGATACTGAATAAATTCAGCTCGATTACCTTGTTTTAAGGTAATAGCAAAACCAAACCAGGACGGTTCAGCATTATTTTCTGCTTCCGGCAGTAACAAATAATCTTGTAGAGAAGTTAAGCCAGCATATAAACGTTGAAAGTTAGCTTTACGCTTTTCAATAAAGCCCGTGACTTTATCCAATTGAGACAAGCCCACAGCGGCCTGCATATCAGAAATTTTCAGGTTATAGCCAAGATGAGAATAGGTGTATTTATGATCATAGCCACAAGGCAATTGCCCTAATTGATAACTAAAGCGTTTATTGCAGGTATTATCTTTGCCTGGCTCACAAAAACAGTCTCTGCCCCAATCACGAAATGACTCCAGAATCAATTTTAGTTGACCATTGTTGGTATAAACCGCGCCACCTTCTCCCATCGTAATATGATGAGCCGGATAAAAGCTTAAGGTTGCAATATCACCAAAAGTGCCTACATGACGGGGCTTATCTAACTCAATTACTTGTCCACGATAATCTGTAAGCTCAACGGAGGGTGAATAAGTGGTGCCTAATGCATCACAACAATCTTCGATTAACCATAAATTATGTTGACGGGCAAAACGCACAACAGCATCAATATTGAACGTATTCCCTAATGTATGCGCCATCATGATGGCTCGGGTTTTATCAGATAACGCCGCCTCAAGCTGACTGACGTCGATATTGTAAGAAGGTAAGGTAATATCAACAAAAACCGGGACTAAACCGTTTTGTAAGATGGGATTCACCGTAGTCGGGAACCCAGCCGCGACAGTGATGACTTCATCGCCTTTTTGTAATGCTTTATCACCTAACTTAGGTGACGTCAGTGCAGTTAATGCCAACAAGTTCGCTGAAGAACCTGAGTTTACCGTGAGAACATGTTTTACATCGATAAATTCTGCCAGTGCTTTTTCAAACTGGGCATTAAACCGTCCTGTTGTTAGCCACCCATCCAGTGAGGCATCCACCATATGCTGGATATCATTGTTATCCAAAACTTTTCCAGACACTGCAACAGCATTCTGCCCAGGCAGGAAAGCCTTTGATTGAAATTTATGTTGGCTGTAGCGTTTCACTTGACGTTGAACTAAGGCACGTAATAACGCTTCTACTGTTGAAGCCGAAAGTTGACCTTGTCGACTGGCGATATTCATTGGACCAGTAAAAATAGGCTGCCGTAAATCCAGGTATTCTGCTGAACGGCTTGCTGTCGCTTCCGATAACAAAAACCAGTTATCCACTGAAGTTGAAGGATTGTCTGTTAAAGCCATTACTTCATAACACTCTATGACGGCTTCTTCCTGAGAAATCACGACACATAAAGTTGGCGAGGTGGCAGGTTTATTGACAACACACAGTTCACCGCAAGTAAAAGTAGCAGCGTGATTGGTCATATCATGAGAATACATTGGGTTCATAATGTTGCTTTATGTTATCGAGCTCGCTTACTCGCCTGAACAAACTGCTGAATTTGTTGCAGGCTTATCTCGCGCATGGGCTTTCCAGAATAAAAAGCATCATACCAGTCAAATGTGAGAGACAGTGCATCATCAATATGCCAAACAGGTTGCCAGTCTAATTGTTGTCGGGCTTTACTACAGTCGAGCATCAGTATTGATGCTTCATGATGCTCGTTATGCTGAGGTGCAAACCAATCAAGAGACGGCCAACGCTGCTGAGCAAATTCCACAATATAATCTACAGGCTTCGTGTCTTCCATAGCAGGACCAAAATTCCATGCATCAGCTACTTCCGCACCGCGCTCAACCATGTGTTGAGCCAGTAATAAATAACCTGATAAAGGCTCCAATACATGCTGCCAAGGTCTAATAGCTCGCGGATGACGAATCTCAAGCGAATGACCTGTCTGATTGGCCTTTATTAAATCTGGGATTAACCGGTATTCAGACCAATCACCGCCACCAATCACATTACCGGCACGCGCACTAGCGACGGCAGTTTTATTACCCATAAAAAAGGACTGTCGATAGGCACTGGTGACAAGCTCGGCACAGCCTTTACTATTGCTGTATGGGTCATGCCCACCCAACCGATCGTTTTCGCGGTATGGCCAAGACCACTCATGATTTTCGTAACATTTATCTGAGGTCACCACGACCACAGCTTGAACACTGGGACAATGTCTGACGGCTTCTAGAAGATTGACTGTCCCCATCACATTGGTTTGATAGGTTTCAACAGGAACAAGGTAACTGGGTTTAACTAATGACTGTGCAGCGAGATGAAACACCACATCGGGCTGTGTCTGATTCACAAGTTCAGATAGCGTTGATAAATCAGAAATATCTGCCATCACAGAGTTGATAATTGTCTCTAACTCGAGAGTTTCATATATTGAAGGTGTGGTATTTGGCGCAAGCGCATAACCCGTTACTTTGGCGCCAAGCTGAGTTAACCACAAGCTCAACCAGCTACCTTTAAAACCGGTATGTCCGGTAATCAGAACGGATTTGTTATGCCAAAAAGTCTTATCAATCACCACACTTTCCATGGTGCCTGATTTGACTGCCATAAGTGCTCAAGGTGCTGTTTGTCTCTAAGCGTATCCATGGGTTGCCAAAACCCCTCATGTCGGAATACTCGTAACTGTTTTTCAGCTACTAATTTCTCCAATGGTCGGCCTTCCCAACTCGTCTTATCGTCGCTGATGTAATCAATCACTTTGGGTGACAACACAAAAAAGCCACCACTGACCATACTGTTATCACCCTTGGGTTTTTCCTGAAAGTTAATCACGCAATCATCTTTAATATCCAAGGCGCCAAATTTTGCCTGTGGATAAGCAGCCGTGACCGTGGCAAGATTTCCATGTTGTTGATGAAATTCGATACTGCCAGCTATATCAATATTACCGACACCATCACCGTAGGTTAAACAGAAAGCGTCTTCATCTTTGACATAATCGGCGATCCGACGAATACGCCCGCCCGTCATACTATTGTCACCTGTGTCCACTAAGGTTACTTTCCAAGGCTCCGCATGCGCTTCATGTACATGCATTTTATTATTTTGCATATCAAACGTGACGTCTGACATATGCAAAAAATAATTCGCAAAATACTCCTTGATGAGATAACCCTTATATCCACAGCAGATAATAAAATCATTCACGCCATGATAGGAATAGATTTTCATAATATGCCAAAGAATAGGCTTTCCACCTATTTCTATCATTGGTTTCGGCTTATTGATGGACTCTTCACTGATACGGGTGCCTAAACCACCAGCCAGGATTACTGCTTTCATATTTTTATAACTGACGAGTGTAAAAATGTCAGTGTTTCATAAAAAGTTAAAGAGGGACAGTCCTTGCACTTTGACATAGGCTTGTTGAGCCGCCTGCAAACCCGTTGTTTGCGAGTTTAAGCGTGAAATGGCTTCGGCATAATCCAAGTCTTTAAGTTTAGTTAGGCTCGTTTCCAGACTAGCTAAGCTGTCTTCATTAATACTACGTTGCTGGTCTATTGAATTGATTCGGGCACCTACAGCGGTTCTTGCTGTCGTTAATGAATCAATGGCTGTCGACATATTATCAAGAAACTCACCATTATTAGGGGCTGTGCCTATAGTATTGGCTTTAAGCGCGGTAGAAAAATCATCAATGGTTTGGAAAACCGCCTGAGTAGTTGTGTCGGCATTGGTGATAACAAATAGCTCATCGCCGGGAAAGGTTGCTTCAACAGAATAATCGCTGCCTACACGCATACTGCGTTGCCCACCATCGCCGCCATAAGCAAATGTGGTAGTGTCAAACGCTTGTGTAAAAGATTGATAACCAGAGAATAAAAACTCGCCGTTCGCATCTGTGGTGTTCGCCAGGCTCACGAGAGACTTATTCAACTCATCAATTTCTTCTGCGATACCTGCTCGGGCATTGGCATCGTTGCTGTCATTAAGTGCTTGCACAGCCAGCTCACGGATCCGTTGAACAATATTTGTTGCACTGGTTAAGGCATTTTCAGCGGCATTAAGTTTGTTATTAGCCACATCGGCATTCGCCTGATACTGTTCGTTGATGCTGACTTCACGCTGATAGTTCAATGACTTTACTGCTGCCACCGGGTCATCTGACGGTCTTAGAATTCGTTGCCCCGTTGAGACTTGTAACTGGGTATCCGCCAACTGCTTTTGTTGGGCCAGCATCGTATCAACACTTTGCTGTTGAATATAGGATGTAGAAATTCTCATGATAATCTCCTAAACAGCATTAATCAGTGAATCAAAAATAGTATTGGACACAATAATGATCTGTGATGCCGCCTGATAGGCTTGCTGAAACTTGATCAGCTGAGCGGCTTCTTCATCCAGATTTACACCGCCTACCGCGTCGAAACGCTGTTCGGTCTGCTGCAACAATGCTAATTGTGTTTCCTGACTGGCTTCTGCTTGCTGAGTTCTGGTGGCGACATCAGACACCAGCACGGCATAACCTTCTGATAGGGAACGAGTTACACCGGGGGCAATGGTCACGAGCGTTTTATCTGTTTCCAGATTAGCCAGCGCCAAAGCGTTTTCGTTATTGCCAGAGCCAGAAATATTTATCGTACCTGTTGCCGCATCAAATTTAGAGGAAGCGGCAATAGCACGCGGATCACTGATTGCCAAGGAGATCGTGGCAGCGGTAATATTTGCCGGGTTAAAGAAATCCCCACCATCATTACCATCCAAATCAACTGAACCCTGACCGCCATTGGCAATATTCGTCGTGTTGTTGTGGACAGCATTAAAACCTTCCACAACGGCTTGTGCCAACACATCAAGCTCCGCTCTCACATCATCGATAATCGTGTCACGGAAATCCAAAGCCCCACCTAAGGTACCACCAGATAACTGACTGGTAATATTCGTACTACTATCACCGTAGCCAATACCTAATCTTGGTGGACTGGTTGAGGTATCCGTAACCGTCGTTAGAGCCATACTTTTTGTGCCCGCGACAAGGGCCTGGCCATTACCAATCAGGATATTTGTGGTGCCGTTTGATTGCTCAATAACATTCACTGAGACGATCTCGGAAAGATCTGTGATCAGTTTGTCACGCTTATCAAGTAAATCATTCGGTGATCCACCAGCACCTGTGGCGGCAGTAATGGCCGAATTTAACTCGGCAATACTTTTCGACAGATTATTGATGTCATCAATGGCAACGGTGATATCGTAATCAACCTGCTCGTCTAGCTTTGTTAGCTGTGAGTCCATGGTGTTAAAACGATTCGCTAAGAGTTCACCACGGGTCAGCATCAATTGTCTGGCCGCTATAGAGGTAGGATCGTTTGCCACCTCATTTACTGAGTTGAAAAACTCACTGATGCCTGTACTCAGACCTAAGTCTTCCGAACCAAGTAGATCATCTACCTGTTGTGAATAACTGAGATAGCTTCTTTGGGCTGCTTCTTGTGCGGTATACGTTCTAACCTGGCTCGCCAGAAAGGTGTCATAAACACGTTCAACCGAGGTTATCTGTACACCCGTACCAAAATACATATCTCCTTTGTAGTCAGGTGTACGGGTGGCTTGGTCAGCACGCTGGCGAGTGTATCCCTCAGTATTGACGTTACTGATGTTATGACTTGTCGTCGATAAATTACCTTGGGCTGTTAATAATGCCGATGTCCCAATCCCTAGCAGACTCATGGCATGCTCCTTAACTCGTCAGCGTGATTATGCATGGTCTGACTCCAGCGAAATTCGTGCCAGAATGTCACTATTCATTATGCGTTTTATTTTGTCAGCGTATTGAGGATCGGTTGCAAACCCTGCTTTATGCAGGTGTTCAACAAAGGCTTCAGCATCATTGGTGTGCTGCAATGCGTTACGGTAGCGTGGTTGAGTTTGTAAAAACTCAACGTAGTCATTGAAGCTATCTTGGTAAGAATCATAAGCACGGAATTGAGAAGCCTCGTTGTAAGCTTTGCCATCACGATACTCAAGTGCCACTTTACTGACACGCTCTCCGTCCCAGCTTTTATCCGCTTTGATGTTAAACAGGTTAAAGCTTGTTTCACCACTTTTGCTTTTTAATACAAATTTACCCCAGCCGGTTTCGAGTGCAGCCTGCGACAATATTACTTCAGGCGACACGCCTATTTTATCTGCAGCTTGTTGTGCATACGGCCACAAGGTTTGCACAAAATCTTTGGGTGAATTAAAAACCTTTTCCCCAAGATTCATTAAGTCTGCTTTTGTCTCAATCTCACCGTTTTCTGCATGAATCTCACGGATTTGTTTGATCATCAGTTCATTCACTTTCTTAGCAAGTGCTGGCCGAATAGTCACTGTGTCATAACTGTATGATTGATCCGTTCTCGCTGGTTGAGAGGACTGCAACTGATAACTTCCTAGCTGTTTGATGATGGCATCTTGCAGTCCCAGACCACCTCGCATCGATAAATCTGAGGCCAGTTGCTGATCAGCCATATCCTGATACATTTTGCTTTGTGTCGAATCAAACATGCCTTCAGCTAAACTGGCTTGGCGCATGGACTTGAGCATCATATTCACAAATAAAGACTCAAACTGACCAGCCACCTGCTTAAGTGTTTGCTCAGCATCACTACCTTTCACCGCTTGCTGACGCAGTTGGTTCAGACCATGAAAGTCAACAGCGGACTGGGCAATATTCGATTCGTAAGCCATGATTAAATGACCACTAAGTCTGCTTTAAGCGCACCCGCTTGTTTGAGAGCCTCAAGGATGGCGACCAAATCACCAGGTGCGGCGCCGACTTGGTTTACAGCACGTACGATTTCATCCAGTGACACGCCCGGGTTAAACACAAACATACGACTATTTTCTTCCGTGATGTTGATGTCGTAGTTAGGCGTCACCACGGTTTGTCCTTGTGAGAACGGTTCAGGCTGGCTAACCTCAGGATTTGCTGAAATAGTGACTGATAAGTTGCCATGAGTGACAGCAGCTGGACTCACTCTGACATGCTGACCAATCACGACCGTTCCGCTGCGTGAGTTAACCACGACTCTGGCAGGGGCCTCACCTGGGCTCAGCTCTAAATTTTCAATCAGTGATAAAAAGGGTACTCGTTGATTAGGATCTCGTGGCGCATTGACTTTTACGGAAGAAGCATCCATCGAAAAGGCCGTGTTTTTACCCAGAGTATGGTTAATCGCATCACTTAAACGACTGGCGGTGGTGAAGTCAGGGCTATGTAGATTCAGAATAATCGAATCTCCTACATTCAATGCATTTCTGACCGCCCGCTCGACGGTTGCACCGTTAGGCACACGACCAGCACTGGGAATATTGACGGTAACGCGTGAACCATCAGCTGCGTCAGCACCAAAACCACCTACAATTAAATTGCCTTGTGCCATGGCATAAATCTGTCCATCTGCCCCTTTTAAAGGGGTCATCAATAAACTACCACCACGTAAGCTTTTCGCATCCCCTAAAGAAGAAACGGTGATATCAATGGTTTGTCCAGGCTTCATGAAAGGCGGCAAATCGGCATGAACTGAAACGGCTGCAACGTTTTTACTTTTTGGGTCGGTGCCTGGTGGAATATTGATGCCCATTTCTACCAGCATGTTTCGTAAACTTTGGCCGGTAAACTTGGTTTTATCACCCGTACCATTGAGGCCGACCACAAGGCCATAACCGATTAATTGGTTATTTCGCACACCCGCAATTGAGGCTAGATCTTTGACCCGTTCGGCATAAGCCATACCCGAACTCATTATTAACGCAAATGCGACAAACACTTTGAACTTCATAACTTTCACCCTTTAGAAAGGCATTAATGCACTGACGAAGAATCGACTTAACCAGCCCATCACATTGGCATCATTAGTCGGACCATCTCCTACATAAGAAATCTGGGCATCGGCAATGCGGATAGACGAAATAGAATTATCGGCCTCAATATCTCTGGGACTGATCATGCCTGACAACCGAATATATTCATTGCCTTGGTTGATAGTGATGACTCGCTCACCACGAATCACCATATTGCCGTTTGGCAGTACTTCTACAACCGAAACACTGATATTACCGCTCAGTTTGTTATTCTGATCACTGTCGCCCGCACCAGTAAAATCTGAGTTAGAGCCAATACCAAATGCCAAATTGTTATCTGTTGTGTTGGCTAAAGGTAACTGACTGGGCAAATTGAATTGAGGAGTAGTACCAAACAATGTTGGATTATCGATGTTGTTACTATTTGATTTACTGACAGTAGTTTCTGTTTCTTTTTCGGCATCAGTCTGCTCTTCCAGCTTCACCGTCAAAATATCGCCGACTCGTCTTGCACGATAATCTTCAAATAGAGAAATATTATTGCGTGCGTCAAAAATAGCACCGTCATAATTATCTTGTGGCTCAATAGGAGCAGGACGAACAGCAGCAAACGCAGGGTCACGTTTGACTTCATTGTTGTAGCAACCCGATAACATTGCCACAGCAAGAAATACTAAAAATGGGGCAACTGTTTTCATTTTGACACTCCGAAAAAACCAACTTCACATGAAATAATGCTGCAGAGTTCGTGCCAAAAATGAGTGAGGTAGTGAATATTGAAAAAGAAAAAAGGCTACCTGGTGGGGGACCAGGTAGCCAAGTGCTGTAACTAGAGATTTTGGCTGGCGTACTGCAGCATTTGATCGGAAGTAGAAATCGCTTTTGAGTTCATTTCGTAGGCGCGTTGCGTTTCGATCATGTTGATCAGCTCAGTCACCACATTCACATTCGATGTCTCTAGAGCGCCGCCAATCGTTTGGCCAAACCCATCCAATCCAGGTGTTCCCGTTATCGGTGTGCCACTGGCACCCGTTTCCTGAAATAAATTCTCACCGATAGGCTGTAGACCTGTTGGATTAACAAAGTCAGCTAATTCGATGTTACCTACAATGGTCGGGGTAGCCGTACCTGGCTGAGTCACGCTGACCGTGCCATCTGAACCTACCGTGATACTCTGCGTGTCAGCAGGAATCGTAATGGAGGGTTCCAGCGGGTTACCGTTTGACATCACAATCTGACCATCAGAGTCTAATTGAAATGTACCATCACGAGTGTACGACAATGTGCCATCAGGCATTAAAATCTGAAAAAAACCACGACCATTAATAGCAATATCCAATGCTTGTTCAGTTTGAATAATATTACCTTGACCATGTAACTTTTCCGTCGCAACAGTGCGAACACCTGTACCAATCATTAAGCCGGATGGTAGTTGAGTGCTTGTTGAAGACTGGGCACCAGGCTGTCTTATAGTCTGATATAGCAAGTCTTCAAAAACGGCACGGTCTTGTTTAAAACCTGTTGTGTTCACGTTAGCCAGATTGTTTGAAATAACTGACATTCGTGTTTGTTGGGCATCAAGGCCGGTTTTGGCAATCCACAAAGCCTGATTCATAATTGTCTCCTGAAATCTATGCAGTCAGTATTACATTGAATGCTAATTACTCATCTGCATTAAACGTGCCGATGCCGCACTATTTTCCTGGGTTGTATCCATCATTTTGACTTGCATCTCATATTGACGCTGCAACTCAATCATATTTACCAGCGCCCCAACCGCATTCACATTGCTTCCTTCCAGTGTGCCGGAAGCGACTTTCACTGTGGCATCTAAAGGTGCTTCAGAGCCATCTTGCATACGCATGAGGCCATCACTATCTTTAAACACTTGCTGCAAGTCTGGTTTGACTAATTTAATCCTGTCTAATACGGCAAGGGCGTTTGCCGCTTCACCGATAGGACGAATAGATATCGTGCCATCACTGCCGATTTCGACAGTTTGTGCCGGTGGGATGGCAATAGGTCCACCTTCTCCCATCACGGCTAGGCCCGTTCCTGTGACGAGCTGCCCTGCTTCGGTGACATGAAGATCACCTGCACGCGTGTATCCTTCACGGCCATCTTTACCTTGCACAGCAATAAAGCCTTCGCCTTGAACAGAAATATCCAGATCACGCCCCGTAGATTGAATCGAACCAGTTTGATAATCCGTCTGAGGCCGTTCCAGCATTGAATAGACCCTGCTGGGTAAACCTTCACCAAACACTGGCATACTTCTGAACTGCTCAAAGTCAGCCCTGAACCCTGTTGTGTTCACATTCGCCAAATTATTGGCATTGGCTGCCTGAGCAAGCATGGTTTGTTGAGCGCCATTCATGGCGATATATAAGCTACGGTCCATTTTTTCACCCTCAATACGCTGTTTTAAACAGCGCATTTAAACTAAAAACGTTATCGCAGGTTGATAATGGTCTGAGTAATAGCGTTATTTGTCTCAATCGCTTTGGAGTTAGCCTGGAAGTTACGTTGTGCTGTAATCAGTCCTACTAGCTCTGCTGTCAAATCAACATTCGAGGTTTCTAATGCACCCGCCTGTATTTGACCAAAACTACCTGTCGCAGCTTCTCCTGCAATGACCGGGCCAGAATCCGTTGTTTCCTTCCATGCCGTACTACCAATTTTGTTCAGCGCTTGTGGATTGGCAAAGTTACCCATGGCAATCTTACCGATTGGGATGGCTTGACCATTACTATAGTTTGCGCGAATCAGTCCTTCTTCACTCACATCAACACCCGTCAAACGTCCGGTCGGAAAACCATTGACCGTCAAGGCACCGACGTTAAAGCTACCTGAGTTCTGTGTCGACCCTCTCAATGAGATAGTAATATCTTGAGTTTCGGCACCACTGGCCCACTCCGTAGCACCACCATCTGTGAAGGATATGACCACATCATCAAGCGCCGCCGTACCAGGATCGGCATCAACGCTGGCAAGTGTACCGTCGGCATTAAAACTGATTCTGGCATCGGTTTCTAACGCATAGGGGACACCAGCCGTACCACCTTTGACTTCACCACCATCCACATAAGCAGCCATTTGCCATTGATTGTCACCGACAGGTGTACCACCATCCAAGGCTGCTTCATCAATGTGCTGATAGTAAGTGGTCACAATATGTTCATTACCCAATGAATCATAAATCGTCGCTGATGTTGAAAAGCTGTATGTGGTGTCATCCGTCGGATCAATCGCCAAAATACCACCAGTACCACTATCGATAATGCCATCAGAAGTAGAAGGCAAATTGGTTGCAATGGTTAATGCCGTAGTTGCTTCAGGCGCACCCACTGAAGCAGGTAATTGAATAGGTGAAGTCGCATTCATGCTAGTAGCTGAAATATTGCCCTGTAAATCTACAGGGAAGGTTCTCAGATACCACCCCTCATTTGATACGATATAACCATCTTTATCCACACCAAACTCACCCGCCCGAGTGTAGATGACTTCACCACTATCCAACTCAGGTGCTAAAGCAAAAAAGCCTTGCCCACTTATCGCTAGATCCAAGGAATTATCGGTGAATTCCAGATTACCCTGGTTAAATTGCTGAGCCACGTTCTGTAACACTGCGCCACTACCAATCGCGGTTTGATTGGTTGAACCAAACGCCGACACGGCAAAGACGTCACCAAACTCTGCACGAGACATCTTAAAGCCTGTCGTGTTGACGTTAGCAATATTGTTTGATTTGACATTTAGATCGGCGGTTGCCGCATTCAAACCACTTAAAGCTGTACTAAATGACATAAGATGTTCTCCTAAAGAATTTCAACTACTTCGCTAAATGACGCAGAACCAATTCCGGCCAAATTCACTATCAGGCCATCGGTCGAGCTAATGGATACACTCGATACCTGAGCCATAACCCCGGTGGCAAAAGCCGTGTTAGATCCGTCTACCGTACCCGAGGCTTTAAACTGATAAACACCTTCTGGTAAGGCCTCACCATTGTCGTCAAACCCATCCCAGGTGAAATCGGTATAGCCCGAAGCAGCACCCATTTCGATGGTACGAACCACAACGCCAGCTTCGTCGTAAATATTCACTTTTAGATCCGTGACAGGATCGGCAACATTTATCCGCCCGGACATACCATCTGTTGCCGTTAAATTACCGATTGAAGATGGAAGTAGTACTTTACGTCCTACTAATGATGATCCCTGCAGTGCTTGGTTAGACTGCATCGAGTTAGAAAAAGTAGAGAACGAATCCTGCAAGTCAGATAAGCCTGTGACCTGAGCAAAAGATGCGATTTGTCCAAGAAAATCACCATTTTCCATGGGGTTCATTGGATCCTGATACTTTAATTGGGTGGTCATCAAAGACATAAAATCTTCCATGCCCAATGTGCCAGGATCTTTTTTGGTTTCTTCACTTGAACGATTTGAGTTCAAGAATGCATACGGATTGTTATCGTTAACGCCGCTCACAGCCATCTTTCACCCCTCCTTATTGCCCTAACTGTAATGTTCTTAACAGCAATTGTTTTGAGGTATTCGCGATTTCAACGTTATTTTGATAAGAACGTGACGCGGACATCATATTTGCCATTTCGGTAATGGGATCCACATTAGAGTGGAAAATATAGCCATCTTCGTTTGCCATTGGATGACTTGGGTTGTATTCCTGTCTAACAGGTGCCTGGCTTTCAACGACTCCCTGAACTTGCACTGCGCCCTGCTTATAACCTTCCTGAACATCATCAAGTACGGTCGCAAAGACCGGTTGTCTGGCTTTGTATGTTTGATCAACACTGCTACTGACACTGTCCACATTCGCTAGATTACTTGCTGTTGTGTTCAGACGCAGAGACTGAGCACTCATGCCACTACCGGCAATATCAAAAATATTAAATAAAGACATAGTGCCTACTCTCCTTTCAGTGCTCGTGTCATCGAACTAAACTTGCCACCCAAAAACTGAAGGCTGGCCTGATACTGAACAGCATTCTGCATAAACTGTGCCTGCTCAACCTCCTCATCGACACTATTGCCATCAAGTGAGTCCTGAGTGGCCACTCGATATTGGATGGGTCCCATCAGTCCATTGGATTCCGGATTAGTGGCATAGTGTTTGTTATTCGTCGTGTTCAGTTGGCTAGGAGAAGATCCTGCCATCGCATTCTTCAAAGTCTCTTTAAAATCAATATCCTGAGCTTTGTAATTAGGCGTATCAGCATTTGCCATATTGCTGGCCAGTAACTCTGCACGCTGTGATCGCACCCGCAATGCATCAGCATGAATTCCAATCGCACTATCAAAATTAATCGGCATCTGTACGCCTCCATCCTCATTTACAATTGTCCTTGAGCATTTAACGTGCCAACTAAACTAAGCGTATGAATTGCCGATAAACAGCTATGAATTCGGCAACATATTGGTCGAACATAGCGGCAAAGATTTCCCCCTATTGCCGCCATGTTGCTACACTTAAAAATGACGATATGGCTGATATTCACCGTTATTTTTCAAAATATGAGACAAGCCCCACAAAGTCTATTGATTGAAGCTTGACTGAGAAAATAAATAAGACTAAAACCGACCACATGGAGAGGACGATACGACGTGGTAAAAGACAAAATTAATCAAGGATTTACTTTAGTTGAATTGATGGTAACACTCGCTGTTGCAGCCATCATATTAGCTATTGCTGCCCCTAGTTTTTCTCAAATGATTCGAGACCACCGCCTTATCACGACAGCAAATGATTTTATGGGCACCATGCAACTGGCACGCAGCGAAGCTATCAGAAGAGGCATTCAAGTCACCATGCTACCGATTACCAATGGTGACTGGAGTAGTGGTTGGAATGTATTTACTGACTGGGATGCTGATGAATCGCTTGGAGATGTAGGGGCAGTTTGTGCAGAGAATCAGGATTGCTTTCTATCTCAACAAAATGCATTGGACAGCGTTACGTCAGTCGCTGCCGGAAATACAGGCAGTGGATTTCGGTTTATGCCGACAGGTGAAATTCTATCCACACTAGGTTTCCCAAATGGCAATATCACTTTTTGCTCGACAGGCAGCAATGAAAGAATTATTACCGTGAACCAGTCAGGTAGTAGCAGAATTTCTATCGGGAATGTTTGCCCATGATGAGACGTCAACAAACCGGCTTTACCTTACTGGAAGTTATGGTGGCAGTATTTGTCTTAGCTATAGGTTTACTTGGTATGGCACATTTACAAGTCACCACCCTCAAGGCCAACTCAACCGCAGGCCTCAAAACCCAAGCTAATATTCTTGCTGGCAGCATACTAGAGCGCATGAAAGCTAATACCACGGCAGCCTATGCAAAAAACTATGACATTCTTTTTAATCAAGGTACGCCAGCTGGCAATAGTGTTTCTGATACCGATATTCGTGAGTGGCGAGCTGCTCTAGCAGCCTATCTTCCAGCAGGTGAAGGACAAATTGTGTGTGGCAACTTTCTTGTGAACCAGCCCTTCATTTGCACAATCACGGTGAGATGGTCAGATATTCAAATTGGTGATGAGAATACTAATTATGGTGACTATGCGACCTCGACAATGGTTCTGGAAAGTGCAATATGAATAAAGAAAAAGGGTTTTCTCTAGTCGAATTGATGGTGGCACTTGTCATAGGCCTTTTACTGATTGCTGGGGTAATAGAGTTATTCGTTAGTACGCGTCAAACCTATCGTGTACAAGATATGAAAGCGCGCATGCAAGAAGATGGACGCTATGCAATTCATCACATTTCATCGCTTTTAGACCGCGCCGGTTACGTCGGTTGTAACTCTATCCCTACAGGGAATAGAGGGGCTACAGGAAGAAATTCAGGGGGTACAGGTAGAAGCCTAGTCAATAATCTGAACACGGCAAATAATTATTTCTGGGACATAGGTGGTGCCCCAGTCTTAGGCCACGAAGCAGATAACAACGGTGGCTGGTCTCCCGCATTACCTGCTGGAATCAATCAAGCGATTGCAGGTAGTGATGTTTTTACATTACGTACGGTTAACAATGTCTTTATTGAAGTTAGTCATTTCGATAGCAGTTTAGGCCCCTCTGCTCCGGTCAAAATTCCACAGAATAATCCTCTGGATGATTGCGATCCGGCGACAGAAGCAAATCCTGGTGAGTGTGCCAACATCGTGATTGCTTCTGACTGCAATAATAGCGTGATTTTTCAGGTGACCAATGATCCCTCAGTAGACGGCAATCTTCAACATGAAACAGGTATCGGTACACCTGGAAATAGTCGAGTTGACTTGGGACTATCTGGCCTAAGTCAGGGCTGGTTAAATACCATCACTACACATACTTTTTTTATTCGAAATGGCCCCAGTAATTACCCTTCTCTTTATCAGATGGTGCTGGGAAAAAATCCAGATGTACTTATCGAAGGTGTCGAACAGATGCAGGTGGAGTATGGTGTCGATACCAGCAATAACGGTAGTGTAGACCAATATGTCAAAGCAAATGCAGTGGCTGACTGGGAGCAGGTTATCAGTGTTCGCATCTCCTTAGTCATGATCAATATTGACCCTCAACAAAATGATAATGTGGCATTAGGGGATGGCACCTATACCCTCGAGGGCAATGTCATCACCCCGAATGACGGCAGGTTGAGACAAGTCTTTACTAAAACAATAACGCTCAGGAACCGTATATTATGAAAACTCAACAATCAGGTGCGGCCTTGATTGTCAGTCTCATTATGCTGTTATTGCTGACCATGATAGGAATCTTTGCCATGCGTACAGGTGTCATGGAAGAAAAAATGGCAGCTAATCAAATTGACAGAGATATAGCGTTTAAAGCAGCTGAAGTGGCGTTACGAGCTGGTGAAGGTACCGTCTTAAACTGGGTTAATCTGCCAATTTGTTCCGATACTGGTGCCCCCGGGTGTTGGACCAAACAATCTATGGATCCTGTCGGCACAGATGCGACCCCTTGGTGGCTTCAACGTAACGCCGCCTGGTGGACTGCAAATGGCACAGCCGCCACCCAACCACAAGGTGCTGTCAGCCCACCACGTTATGTCATTGAAGAAATTATAAAACCCGGAAATAGTAACGGTAATAAGCCTCGAGACCAGCAACAAGGTGGTGCTAAGTTCTACCGCGTTACTGCCCGCGGTGTGGGTGGCTCAGTGCAATCCGTGGTCCTTTTACAGTCTGTCGTTCGTATGAGGTAAAAATATGAATAAATTATCCTCTTTCACAGCGCTCGTATTATTGGGTATTTACTCGCTGACATCTTCAGCAGCTAATCTCAACATCAGTAATGTGCCACTCTATCTCGGTGGTGTGGTTGCACCGAATATCATGTTTACACTTGATGATTCAGGTTCAATGCAATGGGAGGTCATGCCTGATGAGAATTTACATTATGCGAATTACCTGTTCCCTAGACCGTCCAGTCTTTATGGTGGTGTTACCTACAGTAACCAGGTACCAAACTTTGATGACGATAACGTCCATAACTTCTTTTCACGCTCATCTGTCAACAACGCAGTGTTCTACAATCCAGATGTGACTTATGTGCCTTGGAGTAAGGCTGATGGCACGAGTATGGGAAATGCGAATCCATCAGCTGCGCTATATAATCCGGCCGATCCTTCACGTGGAAGTATCAACTTAAAAACTCAACAAACACAATATTCATGCTGGTTCAAACATGGCAGTAGCCTCGGTAGTGCTTATGGAGACCCATGCAATGGTAACCATAGTTTTTGGCCCATCACATACTACAAATACAATGGCAGCGCTTCTGACTCAGAGGCATTGCGATTAGATCGCTCTCGCTATACACGGGTAAGAATTACCGACTCCACTTCAGCTAGTACAACATTCACCAGTCCAAACGGTACGACTCGGACTCGTGATGAAGAAATACAAAACTTTGCTAACTGGTTTCAATATTACCGCTCAAGAATTTTGACAGCTCGTGCTGGTGTAGGCCGCGCATTTGCCACCCAATCTGAAAATTCCCGTGTCGGTTTTGCTGCAATAAACGAGGGTAGCCGCACTATCGATGGTGTCAGCAGTAACAGAGCCCTCATCAGAGGAGTCAGAAAATTTAGCGGTGCGAACAGGACCGCATTTTACGATAACCTCTACGATCATGTGATTAACAATTACGGGACACCACTCAGATCAGCTGCGGCCAGTGTAGGCCAATATTACGAAAGAACCGACAACAGAGGACCATGGGGAGCTAACCCAGGTACTGATGACTCCTCTGCTCACCTGACTTGTCGTCAGAGCTATCATATTCTCACTACAGATGGCTACTGGAATGGTGGAAGCCCAGGACTTGGAAATGTTGACAGTAGCAACGGCACCACCATCAGTGGTCCTAATGATGACGATTATACGTATTTAGCTTCTCCCCCTTTCTCTGATTCATGGTCAAATACACTGGCTGATACAGCCATGCACTACTGGAAACGGGATCTTCGCACAGACTTAGAAAATGAAGTACCAACCAATACGGAAGATCCAGCATTTTGGCAACACATGGTCACATTCACCGTGGGGCTCGGGGTCAAAGGCTCACTCGACCCAGAGAATGATTTAAACGCGCTTTCAGCCACCCCTCCGACCAAATCATGGTCTGACCCGGGAAGTTCAAACCCAGCAAAAATAGATGACTTATGGCATGCTGCAGTCAATAGTCATGGTAATTTTTTCAGTGCTGCTGATCCTGATGAGTTTGCCGAATCACTTGCTGGCATTTTACAAAATATCACATCGAGAACTTCGTCCTCCGCTGCTGTTGCCGTTAACTCGGGTGCCATAACTAGTGACAGTAAAGTCTATCAAGCCCGTTTTAACAGTGGCGACTGGACAGGACGACTACTAGCGTTTGGCTTTGATGACGATGGACAATTATTACCTTCAGCATTGTGGGATGCTGCTAATAAAATTCCAAGCGCTAATCAACGTGTGATATTCACCTCTGATGGTAATAATGGTTATGCATTTGACTGGAATGCATTGAATTCTAGTCAAAAATTATCATTAGGTAGCGAAGATGTATTGAATTATCTGCGTGGTAACCAATCGAAAGAACAGAGTAAATCTGAGGGTATCTATAGAACACGAACTAAATTACTTGGCGATATTATTAATTCCTCTCCAGTGTTACTTGGTCCTCCTAGATCAGATTATTACGATCAATGGGGCAATAGATCAGAAGATGATGAGCCAGAAGATTCTGTCCTATATTCTGAGTTTGTCAGCACCTATCTGAACCGAACCGCTATGATTTATGTAGGGGCGAATGATGGTATGTTGCATGCGTTTGATGCTGATTCTGGAGTTGAAAAGTTTGCCTATGTGCCCAATAGTGTCTACAACAACTTGAAAGAATTATCATCCCCCAGCTACTCACACAAATATTACGTTGATGCCAGTCCAACTGTGGTAGATGCATTTTTTGATGGCAGTTGGCATACAGTACTTGTTTCAGGTCTTGGCGCGGGTGGTCAAGGTTACTTTGCCTTGGACATTACGGATCCTTCAGCATTTTCAAATGAAACAGAATCAGCTAAAAAAGTGTTGTGGGAATTTACCGATAAGAATGATCCCGATATGGGATACACCATGGGACAAGCAAATATTGTTCGTTTGAATAACGGTAAATGGGCGGCCTTATTTAGTGGCGGGTACAACAATACTTTTGATAATGACGCTGATGGCAGTGCAAATAATGCAAGCCATGACAGTGAAGATGGCAATGGTTATATCTATATCGTAGATATAGAAACTGGTAGCCTGATTCGTAAGTTTGATACACAAACAGGCAAAAATGAGGATCCAACCGAACAGTTTAGACCAAATGGAATCGCCACGCCGACAGCTATCGACACAAACCAAGATGGCACCACCGATCTGATTTATGCCGGCGATATGTTTGGTAATGTTTGGAGCATTGAAATTGGTAGCAATAATAAGAATGACTGGGACTTTACATACAGAGATGCGGATACCAATAAACCACTGCCTTTATATTCGGCGTGTTTCGGAACAAGCTGTAACAAAGACAACATTCAACCAATTACAACACCAGTTAAAGTAGAGCTTCATAGAGAAAAAAATGGCTATTTACTTTTATTTGGTACCGGTAAATATTTTGAAGTTGGCGACAATACTCCAGTTGATCAAGTTACACAAAGTTTTTACGCTATTTGGGATCCGAGAGTATATGATGCTGATACATCCTCCTATACACGTTATGCATTTTCTCGGGCTCAACTCAATAAACGGGCAATGGCTGAATTTACGATTCTAGGCACGAATTATCGGACAATATCGGCCTCAGAATCAGATAAAATCATTAACTGGGGTACAGCTAACACTGATGACCGAGGCTGGTATGTTGACTTAGTCAGTGCATCATCAGGTGAAAATAGTGGTGAAAGACAAGTTTCTGAAGCCATTATCCGAGATGAAAAAGTGATCTTTACGTCACTTGTTCCATCAGAAGATGCATGTGATTTTGGTGGTAGTAGTTGGTTAATGGAATTAGATTATTACACGGGACTACCTCTGAACTATCAGCCGCTGGATATCAATGGCGATGGTGTGATTGATGCAAATGATCTCTATGTAGATACTGATGGTGACGGTGAGCCAGATACCGAGGTGCCAGTTGTCGCAGGTAAAGGCTATGACAGTATCATTTCTCCACCTAAAATCAGCAGACGTGTTCCTGGTTCTGGCTCCACTGAAGTGAAATTTATGAGTGATGCCGAGACAGGTGAGCTTATTTTAGAAGAAGAGTCTTCAAGTGAGGATGCGATAGGAAGACGATCTTGGATTCAACTGACTGATTAAGGACATATGTATGTTTAAAAAAAATTATTTATCCATCCTCTCTGTGTTATTAATACCAATGTCAGTATTTGCACAGACTTTTAGTCAGAGTGGAACAGTAACGGACTCATCGCTATCCTCAGATAGATTAGTGATTTCTAATCAAGAGTATCTTATCGACCATAATACGGTTGTGCATGGTCTTGCGCCACAAGGGGAAAAAGGCCCTATTGTGAATGTAGACACAGCTATAGGCTTTAACACGAATCGTGGTGCTGATGGCGAGCTCCCCTATATCACTGAAATATGGTTATTAAATGAATAAAACAATATATAGAGAAAATGGTTTTACACTTATCGAATTGATGATTGTGGTTGTCATTCTCGGTATTTTGGCTGCCATTGCTTATCCATCCTATCAAGAGCAAGTCAGGCAAACTCGACGAGCTAATGCTCAGGCTGATTTAATGGAACTGGCAAGTTATATGGAGAGGTATTACACAGAAAACTTTACTTACGTAGGCACACGGGGTGCCTTACCTTTTGCTCAGTCACCTAAGACTGGAACAGCCTATTACAATATCGTTGTAGCAGCGAATCCTACGGCGACAAGTTATCAATTAGTGGCAACAGCCCAAGGGAGCCAAGCAAATGACGTCAACTGCACCCCCCTGACAATAACTCAGACAGGTGCCACTGGTCCAGCTGGTTGCTGGTAGAAACATATAAAATAACCCAGTAAAAAAGCCGACTAACGTCGGCTTTTTTACTTTTCTCATATACTGAATTAACTTTGATCTACTTGTATCTGACCACTAGTAATCAAAGAGTTGATAATATCTGCATTTGACATACCAGATGCATCACTACCAACCAGTTGATCAATACTGGTATTTTGTAAAGTGATTGTTTGTGTCATATCACCACCATCGCCTTCTGGGGTTAACGAAAGTACAACGTCGTTACCTTGTTCAGCGACTGAGATATAGTCGGTAATATCATTACTTTCTTCTCCCTGCAGAATATCAGAAAGATCCAATATATCACCTTCACTGCCATTAAAATCAGTGACAGTATCTTCAGCAGGATTTACAGCGGTACCTTGGTCACCATCATGCCAGACGAATAAGTCAGCACCCTCGCCACCAGTTAAGATATCATTACCTGCTCCGCCGATAATAATATGCTCCCCATCTCCACCAACGACAATATCATCACCAGCTCCGCCATCAAGTGTTTCAGTGACAATAGGATCATCGTCAACACTTGCAGAACTACCACCATTAGTCGTGTCTGGCTGATATTTACCATCAAGACTGGTTCCATCACTGAAAGAGACCTTAAAAGGCACTTCTCGTGATCCAAAATCTTCACCTCTCGTCATCCCCCGGCCATCAGTATCAATACCGAAGGTGAGAGTCTCTCCATTCGTGAAAGTACCAGGTTCAAACGTGATGACTAGCTCATCAGTATCGCCATCTGTAACCATCTGAATGTCATCACTTGATATAGTTGAACCATCACCGAGGGTGAAGGTATAGCTATCGGTTCCTACCTGATCAAAAAAGGCATTATATTCGGCTAAGGAGATACGTACCTCCGTGACATATAATGCAGCAGCGGCTAATGCAGTCAAAGTGAAAGAAAACTGATTATCATTGCCCGTACCAGTTTGTCCTGGACTTACCCTGGCAATGACTTCTCTTTCACCTGAGCTATATGTACCGCCTGTACCGCCAATCAGAACATCATCACCAGCGCCGCCGTAGATAAAATCAACGTCGTCGCCACCAATCAGAATTTCATCTCGGAATGTGCCTTCCAACAGACTTCCATTCACATATGTAACAGAGACATTGGCAGAATCTTGCTGACTGCCTGCTTGATTCTGATAACTGAAACTGCCGCCATTACTATTGGCATCATTGAAGGTCACACTATTACCATTGACTAAAGCACTATCGGAATCCGATGAAGCACTAACTCCATTTAGGGAGTATGTTTCACCATCAGCACCACTATCATTAGCAAATAAAGCCCATTCAGGAATATCAACAGAGTTTTGATTAGTAATAACGACGTCATCACTGACGACTAACGTAGATAAATCCACATCTACATCGATAGTAAATGTGTTACTAGCACTATCACCATCGCCATCAGTGACCGCGTAGGTTATTTCTTCAGTGAAGCTACCGTTCGCAGAATCCCCTACCGTGTAGGTATATTCACCGTTATCCATATCAACCGTTAAAACACTTCCATTAGCGGTTGTAATCGTCCATACGTGTGTTGTCACATCAAAACTGGCGACAGCGCTACCGGCAGAAGCTGTATTCGTTAGTTGATTGTAAGTATAGCCAACACCATCGATCGTAATCTGACTAATCCAACCGCCATCGGCTCCTGCACTAGATGGGAGCCCACCATCAAGTAGATCACCAGAGACACTATTGCCTGTGACAGTGCTTGTTAAAGTATCACCAAGCTGAGAAAAATCTGTCACTGTAATGACCGGAATCTCTGAACTATTCACTCCATCATAAGCTATAGGCGCTAATTCCTCTGCTACAGCATCAGCCCCCATACCTAAAGCGTATGAAGTGATGCCATTATCAATTAAGAACTGCTCCCAAGCTTGTTGTTCACCGCTATCGATACCAACACCGATATACTTGCCATTAGCATCCGTTTCATTACTTTCATTTGGTGCGCCATCAGACATGAAATAGGCAAGGTTCTGAGCATCATCCAATTTACCTGTGTCATTAAACGCATCTATGGCTTGTTGGATAGCATCATCATAATTTGTTTCACCATCAGCTGTAAGCGAGTTGATGATTTCTTTTGCAGTGGCAGTGTCAACCCAGAGATTGGTTGGATTCTCAGCGTTATTGTTAAATGTCACTAAATTCACCATGACATCACCAAGGGCTTCGTACTGCTCGATTAAGTTCAAACTGGATTTAATCATTACTTCCAGTTTCGTCATGCCCTGAAACTCAGCAGATCCATTCATACTGTTAGACGTGTCAAGGATCAATAGTAGATTTGTATCAACTGATTGTCCTAGCGTTGTTGCACGTTGTTCCGGATTTGCGACAGGCGCATCATCTTGCACTGTAACGTTGAAACTAGCTGACGATGTGCCACCGAGGTCATCAGTTACGTTAACGTTTACATTTATGTTTTCAACAACACCATCGACATCACGTAACGGTTGAAGAAGCTCAACGGTGTAGGATGCTTGCGAATTTGAAATAGTACTGAGTAATACTGTAAAAACCTGGTTAGCTGAGTCACTAGAATCTGTTCCACTGATATAACCTATCAATGTCCCTGTAGAACTATCCCAAACGGTGTCTATCGCTGAACCATTAAGTGTTAATAAATCAGTGGTATCACCTGTGGTGGACAAAGAAATAGAGCTTAAATCATTTCCACCGAGATCCAAGCTAATCGTTTGTGTCGATGTTGCCGAACCACCTGATATTCCGTTCGCTAGTCCGCCTTCAGAAACCAAACTGGATGGCGCCTGGATAACAATATCACCTGGTGGCGGAGGAGGCGGTGGCGGATCAATTGGCGGTACATCAGACTGTTCAGGATCAGTATCATCAATAAACAGTAGATCTGCCTCAGGAAAGTCATAAGTATTGCTGACGCCAACGGTATCAAATCCTGCCTCGGGTATTCTTTCCGGCTCTAAATAGTCGACAAAGACCGCATCATGGCCTTCATTTCCCGCTGCATTACCCGCGCCAGCAGCAGTTTCTTCAGCAGTTTGTGTAGGATCTTGCCCTTCTAAAATAGCCTGTTGGATAGCATCAACATCGTCACTGACAGACTCTTCATTATCAGCAACGTCAATATTGACTGGATCAAATACTTCACTATCCAGCAATGCTTGAGAGCTTCGGCCCAGATCCATAACACTGCCGTCTGCAAACTCGATTTCAATGGCACCTTCTGCCCCTGTTGAAATCAAATCATTGGCATAAACCACATCACCCACTTGTAGTGTTCTTACAGAACCATCCGTGGAGGTGGCTGTTACAGCGCCAATGAGCGCTTTTACAACACCAATTTCTGTAGCCATATTTATTCCCCTGATCGCTGTACTGGAATAGCCAGCACGCGTAACTTATTCATCATGTCGTAATATTGCCCTGAGAGCCTTATTTGATCTACTGTACTTTGGTACTACACCCGCCGTTAAATGTGAAACTGTTCACATTTTTCAAATTCTTGATGGCGAATTCCTGCTTTTGAAAGCAATATCAGTACCATTAATTTCAACTAAGGGAGGAATGAGCTATCAGCTCTTGATGAGATTTTGCCGTTTTTCTTCTTTAGCTAGGTGATCAAGTACATCCGTCACTAACTTTCTAGGAATCCAGGCTTCCCCATCATGCACAACACGCACAGCTCTAACAATGGCATGCCGTTGTTCGTAAGCTACAAATCCTCGACATGTAAAAGCAGACAGCTTTAATTGTTCGTAAGTTGCAGGTTTATCGGTAATAATAATCGTTTTTGTATGCGGTGAGCGCAAATTAACATAGAAGCAGAGCTCATCAGCTGAAAGTTCGTCAGTCCGGTCTGAAATGACTAGTACATCAGGCTTAGATTTTGCGATCGCTTCCAGAAGTATTTCAAAGGAAGAGTCATATAATGCATTGGTCGTAATGTTATGCTGGCTCTGCAACAGAGCGAGTTCTTTCTTTATATCAGAACCAACCAGACACACATTTATCATGCATAAACCTCAAGCATTTTTGCCAATAACTGCCATTTTTGATCCCAACCAATAAGCGGTGATTGCCGGTAACTACTTCTCACATATTGCTGCATCTGACCTTCCACCACAGCAAGTAGTAAATTAGCCGTTTCATTTACAGGCCTTCCTCCGGCCTGAGTCAACGTCAACTCGCGTTCTCTAAGGATCTGCCTAAACTGCGTTTCTAAACGGTCAAAAAATTGACTCACTCGCTGTCTTAATCGTTCTGTTTCACCCGTTAAAGCTGCGCCCATTAATACACTGGTGATCCCCGGATTTTTGGTTGAAAACCCAAGCAGAAGCGTCATGATTTTCTCAATACGGTGCAACGCATTTTGTTCGTCTTGCAAAATACGTTGAATCAAGCCAAACACCGTGTCTTCAGCGAAACCAATTAAACCTTCAAACATCCTGGCTTTACTTGGAAAATGTCTATAAAGAGCCGCTTCAGACACGCCTAAACTCGCAGCGAGCTTAGCGGTTGTGATACGTTGTCCGGGACGCTGTTCTAGTTCTGATGCAAGCGCTTCCAGAATATCCTGACGTCGTGAACGTTTTGTTTCAGCTCTACTCGTTTGCACAGCCTCGCTCATCGACCACCTCCACGAATCAAAGTCCCTACCCCTTCATCAGTAAACATTTCTAGTAAAACAGCATGCTGAACACGCCCATCAATGATATGTGCAGTCGTCACACCCGACTGAACAGCGTCTAGCGCACAGCCTATTTTGGGGAGCATACCACCATATATGACCCCTTCGTCAATTAACTCATTGACTTGCTTAGCATTTAATCCAGTTAATAATTCACCATCAGCATCTAATAGTCCGGCAGTGTTAGTGAGTAGAATTAACTTCTCAGCTTGAAGAACTTCTGCAATCTTTCCTGCCACCAAATCAGCATTGATGTTGTATGACTCACCATCTTTACCAACACCAACTGGCGCGATGACGGGAATGAAATCACTGTGTATCAGCATATCAATTACGCTGGTATCAATGCTCGCGACTTTACCGACATGACCTAAGTCGATTAATTCTGATGGTTTGATATCAGGCGACCCGGTTATCTGCAGTTTCTCCGCAAAAATTAAACTGCCATCCTTACCTGTTAAGCCCACAGCTCTACCACCGTGATTATTGATTAAGTTAACTATACTTTTGTTAACTTGACCGCCCAACACCATTTCTACGATATCCATGGTTTCACGGTCAGTAACGCGCATACCATTCACAAATTCACTTTGCTTACCAACCCGCTGTAGTAACTCACCGATTTGCGGGCCTCCACCATGAACAATGACCGGATTAATCCCTACTGCTTTGAGTAACACCACATCTCTGGCAAAACTGTTTTTTAGGGCTTCATCGACCATGGCATTACCACCATATTTGATGACCAGTGTTTTGCCAGAAAACCGCTGAATGTAAGGCAAAGCTTCAGTTAATACCTGAGCGATATGGGTAGCACGTTGTGTGTTTAAACTCATTCTTATTAGTCTTAATTAAATTATAGTTTTAATGTCAGAGTGGGTTTCACTTGCTGCATTTGTTCCACAAACAACTGTTTGATTCTTTCTAACTCAACATCATTTGTGGCTTCAAAACGTAATGTCAACGCAGGCAATGTATTTGAAATACGCACTAATCCCCAGCCATCAGCATAATCCACTCGTATACCATCAACCGTCGAAACGTCACCACCATCTGCATTGAAATTGCTTATGAGCGTCGTCATAAACCGTTTGGCTTCTGGGTATGGCATGTTCACCATAATTTCAGGTGTTGATACACGTTGACTAATTTCAGAGAACAACTGGGTAGGTGTTCGTGACATCGGATCGGCGGCTAATAACTCGATTAACCTTGCTGCGGCATATGTCGCATCATCAAATCCATACCAGCGGTCATTAAAGAAGAAATGTCCGCTCATTTCAGCAGCCAACGCGGCATTATACTGTCGCATTTTATTTTTGATAACAGAATGTCCAGATGGCACCATCATTGGCTCGCCACCCGCAAAGCGTATCACGCCCTCAAGCAAACTCGTACTTTTTACATCATAGAGTATCGTAGCCCCTGGCGACTTTTCCAGAACATCCCTTGAAAACAAGATCATGAGTTGATCTGGCCAGATAATATTACCTTGCGTGTCGACCACTCCGAGGCGATCACCATCCCCATCCACGGCAATACCCAGCTCTGCGCCTGTAGACTTCACTTCAGAGACGAGTGATTTTAAGTTTTCTGGTTCGCCTGGATTAGGGTGATGATTAGGGAAACGGCCATCAACTTCACAGAATAATTCAATGACATGGCAGCCTATTTCTTTGAGCACTTTAGGTAATACTTTACCTGCAACACCATTGCCACAGTCCACTACCACTTTAATTTTGCGCTCGGGTTTTACCTCGGTTTTTATTCTTTGAATATAGGCATCTGTCACATCCGTTGCACTGATGTTGCCTCGTCCTGTTTCAAATGCACCCGTTTTAATACGACGGTATAAGGCGTGAACTTCATCACCTTCAAGCGTTTTTCCGGCGATAACGAGTTTTATTCCATTGTAATTAGCAGGATTGTGACTGCCTGTGATCATCGCGCCAGAATGCGTATTTAAATGCTCACATGCGAAATAGACCACAGGTGTGGGCACCTGCCCAAGATCAACCACATGACAACCTGTATTGGTAACACCGCGCATGAATGCTTTAGCTAAAGGTTGACTGCTTAAACGTCCATCATGACCAACAACTAACTCGGACACGCCTTGCGCCAACATTTGACTGCCCACAGCGCGACCAATCAATGTCATCACGGGAACAGTTAACTGCTCACCCACAATACCTCTAATGTCATACGCTCTGAATATGCCTTCATCAGGCATATTCTGTGCTGACGGTGGATTCAACTCCAGTTTCTTTTCTGGTGTTAACTGACTTTGCTGAGTATCTTCATGGAAGCTTTCTTTTGCTTCCTCGGGGCCCTCATCGACTTCTAATTCAAAATTAATAGTTGGCTCAGGTGACGTTTCTTTTTCGTCTAAAGAGTCGGGTTCAATAAAGATAGAAGAATCATTCTTGTCCGTCTTTTCTTCTTCATCATTTAATTCGAGCTCAAGAACATCAGAACGGTTGTCAACGGTTTCATCAAGACGATTAGATTTGAATTCATCAGTCACCATCTCATCATCTATTTGCTGAGGGGATGTCATCTCAGCATCTTTGTTCTCATATGGTTGGTCATAATCAATAACGTCATGATTGCTAGGCTCATTATCAGTAATTAACGACGTCTCTGTTTCAGCACTTAAGTCTGCTTCTGTTGCCTCATCATCTATGACAAAAACGCTGTTTGGTTCATCCACGGGGACGGGACGTTTCTTTTCTGGAATCGCCAATTGTTGAATAAACTCTCGAACGCCATAAAACTCCTGGAAAATCAGTGGGTATTTTGGTTTGAGTTTGACGTCTTGTAGATCATGAAGCTGCTCTTCCAGCGTATCGGCATCTGATCGTAATAATTTTTTCTGCCACCACTCTCGCACCCACCATATCAGTGCAATTAATAGCATCACAGGTAGAAATATCATCCATAGCGATGCACTAGTTGCAAGCGGTGCGGCCCAGAGTTTCACTTGCCAGTATGAATTGGATATTGGCTGACTAACAACAGTATCGGCATGTTTATATTGACTGTTGCCGAGCGTTGTCAGAATGCCCAGTGACATATCGCCCTGAGTAATTTCAACATACGCATCAGGAAGCAGTCCTGGATTAATCATTTGGATATCGACAGGCTCAAGCGCAACTGCCACCGCCGCATACTGTTGCTCATCATCAAGAGGTACTTTCGCCGCCAGTAAAATATGATCTGACTGGCCATCCTGCATGATCATAGCGACATCAGCCTGCGCTTGTGTATTCAGTTGTCGTAAGCTTTTTAAGGAAGCATAGGTAATGGGCAGGCAAGCTTCACGTGTAGGCGACTCATACTCTTGTGTGATTAAACAGACGGCCTTGGCTGTTGGAAAAAAAGTGTTCGCCACTGTCTTCCAGTCGTCAATTACGAAGATATTCTTAGTTTTTGCCAATTGCTTGGTTTCGTCTAACTCAGCCAGCCTCAGCGTTTGTTGCTGCCAAGCTGTTATTTGTTGCTGATAACTCGCAACAACGGCATCGATAATCTGTTGGTTATGTTGGCGCTCAGTACTTTCTTGTGCTGTGTTGGCCTTTTTATCAGCGAACAGGACGGCAATGCATAGCAATACGAGCACGGACAATAACAACATACTACTAACGAGCTTGCTTCCCAGCGCTATCGCGAGCTTATCCTTCATCGCCATGCCCATCCCCTTTGCTTGCTATCACTGACGTCCGGTATGGCCAAACCCACCCGTTCCGCGCTCCGATGAACTGAATTCATCAACTTGCTCAAATCCTACCTGCACGACAGGCACAAATACCATTTGTGCAATCCGTTCTCCTACGCTGATCTCAAAACTATCGCTACCGCGATTCCAGCAGGAAACAAACACTTGCCCTTGATAGTCACTATCAATCAGTCCAACCAGATTGCCTAAAACAATACCGTGTTTATGACCTAGCCCGGAACGTGGCAATAACACAGCCGCCAGACTGGCATCATCAATATGAATAGCCAGGCCTGTGGGAATTAACACTGTTTCGCCTGGAGCAAGAGTGACAGACTCATCAAGACAGGCACGCAGATCTAAACCGGCCGAACCTGATGTTGCATAGTCGGGCAGTGCAATCGTGTCGCCAAGGCGAGGGTCAAGAATTTTTAATTGAATTTTTTGCATAGAATCTTTTTATTATTAATGTCATCAGTTCTCGCGCCAACTGAGTTTTAGGCATCAGTGGCAATGTTTGTTCACCATCATTCCATATCACATGCAAAGCATTGTCATCGGCAGCAAACCCCTGTTTTTGTCCAACCCAATTCGCTGCGATCATATCGAGCTTTTTTCGTTCTAATTTCGACTGTGCATATTCCACCAGGTTTTGTGTTTCTGCAGCAAAGCCAACAACAAATGATGGCCTATTGTGGCTTGTCGTTACAGCCGACACAATATCTTTTGTTGGCTGGAGTTCTATTTGTAACGGCTGTTTTTCTGTTTTTTTTATTTTTTCTTGCTCAAACAGTTTAGGTCGGTAATCGGCCACTGCGGCACAGCTAATGAAAATATCACATGATTCCAAGCTGGCATCAACTGCATTTGCCATTTGTTCCGTCGTTTCCACATCAATCCGTTTCACGCCTGTGGGCGTTGTCAGACTGACCGGGCCGCTAATCAGCGTCACGTTTGCACCTGATTCTCTCGCCGCCTGAGCTAAAGCAAAGCCCATTTTCCCCGAACTTCTGTTACCAATAAATCTAACAGGATCTATCGGTTCGTAGGTCGGGCCAGCTGTAATCATGACGTGTTTGTCTATTAACTGGCCTGGCACCATCAACCGACTTAATTCCTCAATAATAGCCAAAGGCTCGAGCAATCTACCTTCTCCCTGTTCGCCGCAAGCCTGGTCGCCACTAGCAGGACCAATCACATGAATGCCGCGATGCCGCAGCAAGCTGAGATTGTTCTGTGTGGCAGTGTTGGACCACATTTTATTATTCATGGCCGGGGCGACAGCAATTGGCGCTTCCGTTGCCAGGCAAACAGCACTCAGTAAGTCGTCAGCACGACCGGCAACCAGCCTCGACAGACAGTCAGCCGTTGCCGGAGCAACCAGTATCCAATCTGCCCAACGAGCTAATGCAATATGGCCCATTGCAGACTCTTCATCAGCGTCCAACAAGGTCATCGATACAGGATGCCCACTCAATGTCTGCAATGTCAGTGGTGTAATAAATTCGGCCGCGCCATGTGTCATGACGACACGCACTTCAGCACCAAACTCTTTCAATCGACGAATTAAATCTGCGGCTTTATATGCAGCAATACTTCCTGTAACGGCGACAACAATTTGTTTGTTTTTTATGGATGAAACATTGCTCATTCGCCATCTTTCCTCAGCGCAAGTTCACGCAATGTTAAATCGCCTAAGACCTCGGCTTGAGCATCACCAATGTCTTTAAGTAATTTGTTCACATCTTTATCCATCATACCTTTGACATGATAGGCACTGTTCTCTTCGGCAGTGCGTAAACAGTTCAATAATGCTGCTACCTTGATTGTTGCCACATCACACGAGGGCACATAACGTGTTTCATCACCAGCAATTTCAATAAGAAACCCGCCTTTTTCAAGACTGGTGAGTAAATCCTGAACAGCATTATTCGTCAGTCCGGTTTGCTCTTCCAAGTGTTGAATCGTCAGCGGAGGTTGATTTTGACAAAATCGTCTTGCAATCACTGTCATCAGCCAAAGTCCTTCTCGTTCCCGTAGTCGAGGACTTAATATCAGCGGTTTACCTGCTAATTTCACCAGCTTAGGATGCTGAAGATAAAAGGCTACCTGAGATCCTGTTAATAAGATGAACCAGGCGAGATATAACCAGATCATAAAGAAAAACAAAATAGCAAAGCTGGAATAAATCGCCGTGTAGTTGGATGAAGAAGCCACAAATTTGGCAAATACGGTGCCGACCCCAATCCATAAAGCACCCGCCACTGAAGCACCAATCAGTGCCGGACTGAACTTCACTTTTGTGTTCGGTATAAAGGTGTATAAGAACGTAAATGCCGTGATAATCATCAGGTAAGGCAACAGCTTTGTGCCAATCACCAGCAATGTGCCAAAAGGTTCGATACTGCTTAATTGTTGAACAAACTCATGGTTTACAACGGTTGCCACCAGTCCCAATGCTGAAAAAATCAACACCGGGCCAATCATCACCACGCTCAGATAATCCGTAAAACGCCGGGCGAATGATCGCGATCGCTTTACACGCCAGACAAAATTGAACGCATTCTCAATTTTCTGGACCAGCGCAATAATGGTGTAGAACAACATCGCCACACCAATTGATCCTAAAACGCCGACTTTGACGTTCTGCACAAAACCAATAATATTTTCCGTTATTTCGGGACCACGCTCACCCAGCGGCTCCAACAAACTCAATAACATCGGTTCCATTTGGTTGTGAACACCAAACGCTTTCAAAACAGAAAACGCGACAGCAATTAAGGGGACCAAAGAAAGAATGGTGGTAAACACCAGACTCATGGCACGTAAATTCAACTCACCGGTTGCCAGTTCACGAATCATGATATATGTGACACGAATGGCATTAACCCATAAACGCCATAATGGCGAAGCATCTTCAGCAATGTCTTGCCACAAGGTTATTTCAAAAAAACGTTCAATGCGAAGTCGTTGTTTTTCATAAAAATTTAGAATGGAATTAAACATAAAAAACCTAAACCGGATTATCGATATCAATAAAATGATGGGTGATTCCAAACTGTTCCGCCAGCCGTTCACCCAATGCTTTCACCCCATAGCGCTCCGTGGCGTGATGCCCGGCCGCCATGTAGTTAATACCTAATTCACGCGCTATATGCACAGTTGGCTCAGAGATTTCACCACTGATATAAAGATCTAACCCCAGTTCAGCAGCCTGCGCTAAATACCCCTGAGCGGCACCAGTGCACCAACCAACCGTATTAATTTGGCGATCATGCCCTTGTATTACCAGCGGATCTCGTTTGAGTTGTTGTCGAACATGACTCGTGAATGCAGCTAGAGATACAGGCTCGGGTAGACTCCCACATAAACCTATTGCTGGATCTCCCATACCTGAAATTCGCCCATCAACTTCGATGCCTAACAATGCAGCAAGCTGGGCATTGTTACCTAAGTTTGGATGAGCATCCAAAGGCAAATGATAGGCGATTAAATTAACTTCATTTTCCAGCAATAATTTTAATCTGCGCTGCTTCATACCGATTATTCGGGCATCTTCTCCACGCCAGAAATAGCCATGATGGACGATGACAGCGTCGGCATTTCGATCTATTGCTTCCTCCAACAAGGCTTCTGAAGCCGTAACACCGGTCACCAGCGTTGAGATATCCTCACGACCTTCAACCTGAAGACCATTCGGGCAATAATCGTTAAAACGCTCAGGCTCTAAAAGTGTATTGATGTAGGCGAGAAATTCAGTTCGGGTTATCATCGACTTAAATCCCTGTGGCTAAGTAAGTCATCACTATAACAAAATGGAGAGCCATCAATGGAAGCAGTCAACATTATTGCACTCAGTATGGGTGCTGCATGGGCAAGCGGGATCAATCTCTATGCCACTATTTTTATGCTTGGTTACATGGGAATCACCGGAAATATTGTCTTACCTGATGAACTTCAGATTCTAACTGATCCGATGGTGATGGCCGCCGCTGGCTTTATGTACTGCGTAGAATTCTTTGCTGACAAAATTCCAGGTGTCGATTCCGGCTGGGATACGATGCACACCTTTATCCGAATTCCTGCTGGGGCGATGCTAGCCGCAGGCGCCGTAGGTGATGTCAGTGCAGCTGCTGAATTAAGCGCCGCGTTATTAGGAGGCAGCTTAGCGGCTGGCAGTCATGCAACCAAGGCAGGTGGTCGTTTATTGATTAATACCTCTCCCGAACCTGTGACGAATTGGGGCGCCTCTATCAGCGAAGATTTATTAGTGATTGCTGGTTTATGGACAGCGCTTCACCATCCAGTACTGTTTCTGATACTGCTTGTTGTGTTTGTTGCTTTGATGATTTGGTTATTGCCAAGACTATGGCGCTTGCTCAAGGCCATATTCAGTAAGGTTGGTCGTTGGCTTGGACTGACAAAAACGCCAGAAAGCAGTGTGGGTGAATCAACAACAAATACTGAAGACACACCAGTCAAAAAAATTGAGCACGATCCAAACTAATCTTTTTTGCGATAAACGGTGCTATGTGGCGTACGAACGAGATCAAAGGCATCGGTGTAACCACTAATTGTTTCTGACGCCCCAAGGAAAAGATACCCACCTTTGTTCAGTGATTGCGCCATCCGCTGCAGAATGTCTTTTTTGCGATCGGCCGAGAAATAAATCAGTACATTTCGACAAAAGATAATATCGAACTTGCCTAAGGTACCAAAGCTTTGCAACAGGTTCTGAGGTCTAAAACTTACTCGCTGTTTGACTTCATCAATAACACGCCAGCGCTCTCCCTGTTTGGTGAAAAACTGTTGGCGCCGTTGATCAGATAAGCCGCGACCAACGGCCACATCCTCATATTCTGCTTTTTTTGCCTGTACTAGCATTGAACTGGAAATATCTGTGGCGATGATTTGGCTGGAAGCCAGTCTACTTGATGATACTTTTCGGCAGTATTCACTTAACATCATGCTGATGGTATAGGGTTCCTGCCCGGATGAGCATGCGGCCGACCATATTCTAAGCGACGTTCCTCGCACCTTCTCTAATTCGGGGAAAATCACCTGACCAAGGGTCTCAAAAGGCTGAACATCTCGAAACCAAGACGTCTCATTGGTTGTCATGGCATCAATAACCGCATCACGCAGATGATGGGGCTGACCTCGCTCAACCGCACTAATCAACTCTGACAAGCTTGTCATCTTTTCATCGCGCAACAGACGCGTCAGTCTGCTGACAATGAGATATTGTTTGCCATCCCCGAGAAGAATACCGCAGGCATCTTCTAAGAAACGCTTAAAGCGCTGGTAATCAATATCCGTTATTTCTTGCGTCTGCATAGTGTCTCAGGGTTAAGTGTTAAAGGAATATATAGCATATCGGACAACAGACTTAAACATTTACCCTAACATCGGATAAAGTGATAAATCATTTCGTAAAGATGAAGTAATCAAATGAAAACATGTCTCATCACAGGCTGCTCCAGCGGCATTGGTTTATGTGCCGCCATCACATTACATCAGCGTGGTTATAAAGTCGTGGCCACGGTCCGCCAGGACAGCGACAAAGCAGCACTTGAGGAGCAAGGTATCTATACCATCATTATGGATTTAGCGGATGAAAACAGTGTGAGCGCAGGTTTTCAACAAGCATTAAACCACCTTAATCATCAACTGGATGGGCTGTTTAATAATGCTGCTTTTGGACAACCAGGCGCCGTTGAAGACTTATCACGCACCGCGCTGACAGAACAGTTTGAAACGAATGTATTTGGTACACAACAGCTAACCAATCTGGCTATCGCTCATATGCGCCAACAAGGCTATGGACGCATTATTTATAACAGTTCGGTCTTGGGATTAATCGCCTTAGCTTACCGGGGCGCCTATAACGCCAGTAAATACGCCATAGAAGGTTTGGCCGATACCTTACGAATCGAACTCCATGGCTCAGACATCCATGTCAGTCTGATTGAGCCAGGCCCAATCAGCAGTCGTTTTCGCGACAACGCCTACGCAAAGTATATGCAGCATATTAATAAAACTCACAGCGCTCATCGCCAAACTTATGAAGCGATGGAAGCCAGACTCAAAAAAAAAGGCCCAGCCGCCCCTTTCACGCTGCCTGCAGATGCTGTTGTAAAAAAATTTATTCATGCGTTAGAAGCTAAAAAGCCTAAAAGACGTTACTACGTCACTTTTCCTACTTATCTTTTTGCATATAGTAAGAGACTACTGCCAACAGGTGTACTAGACTGGATGTGCCGTAAGGTCTCCGATAGCTAGCTTGAAAGGATGCGTATCATGAACGAGCTGTCATCATGAGAAGTACCAGACACTCCAATTCAGTCTCCATGACTCAAAACTGGATTATGGTAAGCAGTGTTTTATCCGCTGTCATAGCCCTTGGTACTTTCTTCTTAATACGTTATTTTTTTCCGACATTTTCATCTATCACCTGGATTGCAGGAGCACTGAGTGTTCTCTCTTATTTATGTCTAACTCTATTGTTTTCTCGCTACATTATTCGCCCTCTGCAGTCAGGCATCGATGAGATAGGTCAACTGACTCTCTCCATCCCACTGGTTGCCAGCAAAAAATACATTGAGGCCCGCGAGCAATGTGAAAAAATCGATGAAGTCCAGTCAGACCCGGCCATCGTGAAGCTGAAACAAGCGCTGTGTGATTTAGCTAGTATGCTTGAAGCACTGGAAAGCAAGGTTAGTCAGCGTAATAAAGCGGTATTTAGGGCCCATCAAGCCTTGAAGAGTGAACGCGATTTCATCACACAACTCGTTGATACCGCTCAGATGATTGTGATGACTTCAGACGATCAACACATCATTCAGTTATTCAACCAATATGGTGAGCAATTGACCGGTTTTAGTCGTGACGAAGTGGAAGGTTCGGATGTCGCACGTTTTTTCCCTCCTGGTCACTGGTCCGAAACCGATCATATTCTGAAAGAGCTGCTACTTGGTAACATCCAGATTGCGCAGCAAGAGGCTGAACTTGTTGATAAAGCAGGACATTTAAAACAAATCTCTTGGTTTCATTCACGTGTAGAAAGAAATAATGAAACAACACTGATTCTCTCTGTGGGTCTTGATAATACACAAACCCGAGCAGCTGAAAAGCGTATCGTCTGGATGGCTGAACATGATCCATTAACGGATTTATGTAATAGAAGAAAATTTACTGAAGAATTCGAAAAGTCATTGCAAACAGCCATTCGTTATCAACATAACAATACGCTTTTGCTACTGGATTTAGATCGCTTTAAAGATATCAACGATACCAGTGGCCATCGAGCTGGTGATGAAGCCTTAAAACTTGTCGCAAAAACCCTCAATAGAATCACACGTTTTACTGATTTTGTTGCCAGGCTAAGTGGTGATGAATTCGCGATTATCATGCCGGAAAGTGATGAAGCTGGCGCCATCACTCTGTCGAAAAAGATACTGGCTGAGCTATCAACCATTCATCTGAATTATGCGTCTGTGCGTCATACCATCTCGGCCAGTATTGGTATCGTCAACTATCCCCTACAAGATGCCACGACCAATGAACTCATAGGCTTTGCAGATTTGGCCATGTATCGAGCGAAAGCTAACGGCAAAGGTCGCTATCATGTTTTTTCATTGGATGATCAAAGTCGTGAACAGCTACAAAAACGGGTTTATTGGAAACAAAAAATCGAAGAAGCCTTGGAAAATCATCTCTTCGTTCTCTATTTCCAGCCCATACTCAATCTGAATAATAATAACATTCAGCATTATGAAGTCCTGGTCAGAATGCGTGATCCCGCCACCCAAGAAATCACTTTACCCGGCAAATTTATCGAAATTGCTGAAGAAGTCGGACTCATTCAAAGCATCGACCATTATGTTTTACATCACAGCATAAAAAAATTAGGCGAACTACAAAAACAAGGTTCTAAAGTAGAGTTTGCTATCAATCTGTCTGGTGCCGTGGTGGATACCCCCGTTTTATTGCCCTATCTAAAAAAATTAATTAAACGCTTTGATGTGGACCCTACCGCCTTAATTTTTGAAGTTACCGAAACGGTGGCGGTTTCAAACCTGTATCAAGCGAAATTAATGATGACCGCCATCAAAGCGCTGGGATGCCGTTTTTCACTGGATGACTTTGGCGTTGGTTTTGCTTCATTCAATTACATGCGGGAACTGCCCATAGACATCATTAAAATCGATGGTATTTTTATACAAAATCTGGATATCAATAAAGACGATCAGCTCTTTGTTAAAGCATTAATTGATGTAGCAAAAGGGCTTGGTCGCCAGACCATTGCCGAATATGTCGAGAATGAAGCCATACTCCACATTCTACAAAGATACGGGGTCGACTTTGCTCAAGGCTTTTATATTGGCAAGCCCCAACAAGATTTATTACCCGAGTCAGATTAAATCTTACTGCCCTGCACCATGCAGGGACAAAATATTCAATATGGTGCAAAAAACCAGCACTCCCCCAGACAAAAACACCACTATCACACTGATATATAAATCATTATTAAACTGGCATAATAAATGCCAATTTAAATCCACCTTACTTTTTTAGTTCTGTGGAGAAATAAATGCTATGTCTTATATAAGCCCTGGTGAGTTTGTAAAAACAATGGTGGATGCTGGTGAGTCAAAATTATTCATGGCCACCCGAGATGTGTTGATTCGTTCATTTATGGCTGGTGCCATTTTAGCCATCGCCGTCGCTCTTGCTGTGACGGCCGCTGTACAAACCGGTATTCCAATAGTCGGTGCTTTAATCTTCCCCGTCGGGTTTTGTATTCTGAATTTATTAGGGTTTGATTTATTGACCGGTGTGTTTGCACTTGTGCCATTAGCTTTATTTGATAAACGCCCTGGTGCGACATTCAATGGTTTACTTAAAAACTGGGGACTAGTCGCTCTGGGTAATTTACTGGGGGCATTAACAACCGCTGTGTTGATTGGCATTGCCTGGACCTTCGCCTTCACAACCGAGCCCGGTGCAGTCGGACAAGCGATTGCTAAAGCGGCTGAAGCGAGAACACTTGGCTTTGCTGAGCACGGTGCAGCAGGTTGGTTTACCGTGTTTGTCAAAGGCATTTTATGCAACTGGATGGTGTCCGTTGGTGTGGTCGGTGCCATGTTATCAAAAGACGTGATGGGTAAGGTCATCGCAATGTGGATGCCGATTCTTATCTTCTTTGGTCTGGTATTTGAGCATGCTGTCGTCAATATGTATTTATTCCCGCTGGGAATGATGATGGGTGCACCTATTACTATTGCTGACTGGTTAATCTGGAATGAAATCCCCGTTATTTTAGGTAATTTAGTAGGCGGTTTATTGTTAACCGGCATGGTGCTTTACGCCACTCACCTTAAACCGGGACCTACTCGTAGCCGTGTTATCGAGCCGGCTAATAAAGTCACCGTTAACTAATATTGCATTCGTTAATATGTCGACATCACTTAATAATGCGAGAAATAAGATGAATAAACTGGACATGACTCAAGCCATCATGGTGGCTAAAGAAATTAAACAGCTACAGTGGGAAACGATTGCCAACACCATCGGTATGTCCACTGTGTGGACCACTTCAGCTTGCATGGGCATGAATAGCATGCCAGCCGAAAAAGCACATGCTTTATGTGAACTTTTAGAACTACCAGCCGAAGTCAAAACAGCACTTGAGGCTTACCCGATAAAAAGTTGGGATGAGAGCGTGCCTAAAGATCCATTGATTTATCGCCTCTATGAAATTGTTGGCGTATATGGCCCCACTCTGAAAGAAGTCATTCAAGAAAAGTTTGGCGATGGCATTATGAGTGCCATTGATTTTAATATGTCGGTAGAGCGGGAACACGACCCCAAGGGGGATCGTGTTGTTGTGACAATGAATGGCAAATTTTTACCTTATAAAGCCTGGTAAGTTGCCCCTTGGTGAAGGGAGATAAACCTCGGTTTTCTCCCTTCTTTTTTTCTCATGTTTTAGTGAAGCTTCAGTTCTTTGAAAACCAGTTTATCGGCTTCAACATCGATATTGACGGTATCACCCGCTGAGAACTTACCTGACAATAAGTCCTGCGCCAGAGGGTTTTCAATCTCCTGTTGAATCACGCGTTTCAGTGGTCTTGCACCATAGACAGGGTCAAAGCCTTCTGAAGCAATCAAATCCAAAGCCTCATCAGATAACATCAGCTTCATCTCACGCTCGGCCAGTCTTGCACGCAGATGAGATAACTGAATCTCAGCAATCGCACGGATTTGCGCCTGTTGTAATGGATGGAATACCACCACATCATCAACCCGGTTGATAAACTCCGGACGGAAATGTTGTGCCACAATCTCCATGACCGCCGCCTTCATGGCGTCATAATTTTCTTCACCGGCCATTTCCTGAATCACGCTTGAGCCCAGATTAGAGGTCATCACAATAACGGTATTACGAAAATCAACCGTGCGCCCCTGTCCATCAGTCAAACGGCCATCGTCCAACACCTGAAGCAGGATGTTAAAGACATCCGGATGGGCTTTTTCCACCTCATCTAACAAGATGACAGAATAAGGTTTACGTCTGACAGCTTCCGTCAAATAGCCACCTTCCTCATACCCAACATAACCAGGCGGCGCACCGACCAGACGAGCGACGGAATGTTTTTCCATAAACTCAGACATATCAATTCGAATCATCGCGTCCTGTGTATCAAACAGGAAGTTAGCCAGTGATTTACACAATTCTGTTTTACCCACACCTGTAGGCCCTAAAAACAGGAACGAGCCATTGGGACGTTGCGGATCAGATAAGCCTGCTCGACTTCTACGAATCGCATTGGCCACTGAGGTAACCGCTTCATCTTGACCAATCACTGTTTCGTGTAAGGCGTCGTCCATTTTCAGCAGTTTGTCACGTTCACCTTCCAGCATTTTAGAGATCGGAATGCCCGTCCATTTGGACACTACTTCAGCGATTTCCTCTTCACCCACTTTATTACGTAACAAGGTGAATTCTTGCATCTCGGCTTCTGTCGCCAGTTTCAGTTGTTTTTCCAACTCTGGAATACGTCCATATTGTAGTTTCGCCATTTTTTCATAATCAGCATTACGATTAGCTGCATCAAGTTCAAGACGCGCTTTTTCCAGCTCTTCTTTTACGTGCTGACTACCGTGTAGCGACGCTTTCTCAGACTTCCAGACTTCTTCCAGATCAGTATATTCTCTGGCCAGTTTTTTCATCTCGGTCTCAAGCGTTTCCAGTCGTTTTTTAGAGGCATCATCACTTTGTTTTTTCAGTGCCATGCGTTCAATTTTTAATTGAATCAAACGACGCTCCAGGCGATCTAAGACCTCTGGCTTGGAATCGATTTCCATACGAATGCGACTGGCGGCTTCATCAATAAGGTCAATCGCTTTATCTGGTAACTTTCTGTCTGTAATGTAACGGTTGGACAAGGTCGCCGCAGCCACAATCGCCGGATCCGTAATATCGACACCATGATGGACTTCATAGCGTTCTGTCAGTCCACGTAAGATGGCGATGGTCGATTCGACCGTAGGCTCACCAACGAGCACTTTTTGGAAGCGACGCTCTAAAGCCGCATCTTTTTCCACATACTGACGATATTCATTTAAGGTGGTTGCACCGATACAGTGAAGTTCACCACGCGCCAGTGCTGGCTTGAGCATATTACCAGCATCCATCGCGCCTTCCGCTTTACCGGCCCCTACCATGGTATGAATTTCGTCAATAAACAGAATAATCTGACCTTCTTGTTTCGATAGATCATTCAAAACAGCTTTCAGGCGTTCTTCAAACTCACCACGGAATTTAGCACCGGCAATCAAAGACCCCATATCCAGCGCTAAAACCCGTTTATTTTTCATACCATCAGGCACTTCACCATTGACGATACGTTGTGCTAATCCTTCCACAATGGCGGTTTTACCGACACCAGGTTCACCGATAAGAACGGGGTTATTTTTAGTACGGCGCTGTAAGACTTGAACAGTACGACGAATTTCATCATCACGACCAATCACCGGATCTAATTTGCCTGCTTCAGCTCTTGCTGTCAGATCAATGGTGTATTTCTCCAAGGCCTGCCGTTGTTCTTCTGCATTTGGATCAGTCACGCGCTCCCCTCCACGAATCTTATCGATGGCGTTATTAATCGCCGTTTTGTTACCACCATGCTGTCGTAATAGATCGCCATGTTGGTTTTTATCTTCTGCCAATGCCAATACAAACAGTTCACTGGAAATGTACTGATCCTGACGTTTTTGTGCCAGCTTATCGGTTTGATTTAATAACCGGCTTAAGTCTTGTGAAACATGGATATCACCATTGCCACCTTCCACTTGGGCCAGTCGTGATAACTGCTGTTCTAACTCCGCTTGATAAGCGGCAACACTGACACCACTCTGAGCCAGAATCGGTTTGACACTGCCATTTTGTTGTTGCAACAAAGCCAACATTAAATGTACAGGTTCAATGAACTGATGATCTTGCCCGACAGCCATACTTTGGGCAGCAGCGAGTGCTTCCTGAAATTTACTGGTTAATTTATCGATTTGCATAAGAGGTATTTCCCCTAAAAAAGTAAGTTAATACAGAAATGGGGTAAGCCTCGATAAAAATCAAGAGAACGAATGTGGATGTTTTTGCATGGTCTCGATATGACGCGTTAATTCAGCTTTAAGACCATCTATTTCCATCGCAGGTGGCAATATTTTGCCAACCGTTAAAACAACTCGGCTGGGCACAAAAGGCGCGAGTAACACGTGTCCCTGTGCTGTAATACCATCCAATCGCAGTGGATATATCGGTGTATTTGTCCATATGGCTAAGCGAACAACGCCTGCTTTTATTGGTCTTGGTGGATCGCTATCTAAATGAATTTTGCCGTGAGGAAATAAGGCGATTACCTCTCCCTGCTCCAGAGCACGCCTTGCCGCTCGCAATGCTTGTTCTGCTCTACCCTTGCGATCAACAGGAATACAACCTGCCGCTTTGAAAATCCAGTGAAGAACGGGGCGATGGTATTCCTCTGAGGCGATCAGAAACCGTAATGGTCGACGGCTCGCCGCAATCAGCAATAAAGGATCAAGCCCGGAAACATGGTTTGCAGCCACAATCGCTGGGCCTTGTTCTGGCAAGGGTAACACCAGACCAGGATGACGATGTAACACTTTGCAGAGAAGGCGGGTTAGCCCATCCAGCCAGTTCACATGCATGCCACCCCAGTCAGCGCGTGACTGAGATAAACACAAGATAAAAAAGGCGAAAACAAGAATAAGCGTTATCCACATACGCTTAACTCTCAAACGGCGCAGTATCTCCCATGCCATGTCGGGTGACTTCAGGTAAGTCATCAACAAATTCAACCACGGTGGTGGGTTCTGCACCACAGGCACCGCCATCAATAATTAGATCCACCTGCTTACCAATGGCATCAACAATGTCATCGGCATCGGTCATGGGCATATCATCACCAGGTAAAATCAAGGTTGAACTCATTAAAGGCTCATTCAGTTCTTCCAACAGTGCCAATGCAATCGTGTGTTCCGGAATGCGTAAACCTATGGTTTTTCGTTTGGGATGCTGTAATTTTCGAGGTACTTCCTTGGTCGCCGGTAAAATAAAGGTGTAAGGACCGGGAGTGTAGGCCTTTAAAAGACGAAAGACCGCATTGTTGAATTTTGCATAGGTTGAGAGTTCTGATAAATCCCGACACACCAAAGTAAAGTTATGATCGACATCCAGTTGGCGAATCCGACGCAGTCGTTCCATGGCATTGTTATCACCAATCTGGCATCCCAGTGCATAACCAGAGTCAGTGGGGTAGACAATCAAACCACCACGACGAATAATTTCGCAGGCCTGTTTGATGAGTCTGACCTGAGGATTCTCTGGATGTATTTGAAAAAACTGGCTCATATGAAATCACTTTATAAAATTTGGTCTTAATTCACCCATGTAGACCAGATGGGTGTCACATTTGGCGGCAAGTCTGTCATTTTACCGAGTTCAGTATAGCTATTGTCAGGGCTGTGAAAGTCGGAGCCTGCAGAAGCCAGCAAATCAAATTCTGTTGCCAGTCGTGCCATTGTTCTCACCTCTTCCGGGTGCTGAGAGCCTGATGCAACTTCAATACCCGCCCCGCCCAGATCTTTAAATTCAGCGACTAATTTCCGACGTTTTGTCGCCGTCATTTTATACCGTGCAGGATGCGCTATCACGGCTTGTCCACCAGCAGCATTAATCCAGTTAACGGTCTCTTCGAGGCTGGCCCAATTGCCACTGACATACCCCGGTTTGTTACGAACCAAAAAGCGCTTAAACACATCCTTCATATCTTTTGCATAGCCTTTTTCAACTAAAAAGCGAGCAAAATGTACACGTCCCATCATCGTTTCAGATGCATATTGACTCGCGCCCTCATAAGCGCCAGAGATGCCGGCTTTCTCTAAACGGGTTGCAATATCTATGGCTCGCTGACGCCGATAATCTCGCAAAGCTGATAATCCTTCCTGCAAAGCCGCATTATCAATATCAATTTGCAGACCGACAATATGCACGGTCGCACCATGCCAGCTGACGGAGATTTCTACCCCAGGAATCAGAACAAGATCCTGAGACAGAGCCTCCTTCATCGCCTGTCTGATGCCTTCTGTTCCATCATGGTCTGTCAACGCAAGATGAGTAACACCTTGCTGCTTGGCGCGCGATACCAACGCTTCTGGTGTGAGCGAACCATCAGAAGCGGTGGAATGGGTATGTAAGTCAAACTGAGTCATAGGTGATATTTTACGATAGAATGCAGACATCCTGCTTGAAGTGAAAAAACGAAATGAAATTATTCTTCGATTTCCTGCCAATAGTGTTGTTTTTTGTAGCGTACAAGTTCGGCGGCGGAGAGTACACGTTTAATGGCATTAGCTATCAGTTAGAAGGTATCTATGTCGCGACCGCCGTCATGATTGTGGTCAGTTTATTACAGGTTTGCATCACTTGGTTGTTGTATCGAAAAGTCGAACGTGCGCATTTAATCACTCTGGCCTTAGTACTAGTGTTAGGCGGGCTGACGCTCTGGTTACATACCCCGGACTTTATTAAGTGGAAACCCACGGCAGTAAACTGGTTATTCGCATTAGTCTTTATAGGGGCTTATCTGTTTACCGATAAATCGTTGCTGGAACGAATGATGGCGGATCATATTCAATTACCAGCCAAAGTCTGGACTCGTCTCAACCTGGCCTGGGTCGCTTTTTTTATATTATCCGGTCTCGTTAACCTGTATGTGGCCTTTAACTATGATGAAGCTACGTGGGTTAACTTCAAATTATTTGGCATGTTAGGACTAACCATCGTCTTTGTTGTGGCACAGTCCATTTATTTGGCCAAACATGCTGTAGAAGTAAAAAAATAGGGATTGTGAATTATGTTATATGCCATTATCAGCGAAGATAATCCAGACAGTCTCAGCAAGCGTCTTGCTGCCAGACCTGCGCATTTGGAACGTCTTCAAGTACTACAGAACCAAGGCCGTCTTGTTTTGGCTGGTCCTCACCCTGCTGTTGACACAGAAGCCCCGGGAGAAGCTGGATTCAGTGGTAGTCTGGTTGTTGCTGAGTTTGACAGCCTTGAACAAGCACAATCATGGGCAGCAGAAGATCCTTATGTGGATGCTGATGTCTACGCCAACGTCACCGTTAAACCCTTTAAAAAAGTCTTACCATGAGCACCATTGACGATATCAAAACTGCACTGCAAGCCCTATCACCAGAACTGATTGAAATTGAAGATGACAGCGATAAACATGCTGGTCATGCTGGCAATACAGGTGGTGGTCATTACAACGTGCTGATTGTCAGTAACGCCTTCTCAGGCTTAACACTTATCAAACGTCATCGTTTGGTTTTTGAGCAGGTTGAATCTCTGATGAAATCGAAAATTCACGCCTTGAGTATTCAGGCAAAAACGCCTGCCGAATATCACGTGTAGCTCATACCACCATGGCTGAAAATGCTGATCTTAAGCAAAAAAACCAAGCCTTTTTGCAAGGATTAGAAAAACAACGTCTTAACAAAGATTGCCTGCGAATTATTGATTTACGAGGCAAGGTAAGCGGGGAATGTCAGGCCTATGAGTTTGGTGGCCGTCGACATTATTTGGATGATAGAGCTTATCTCCTAGTCAAACAACTCATGCAGCGTACTCAGGGCCGCTACACCGTGGCAGTCTACGAAGCCGTACTGAAAACGATCAGACAATTAGAACAGGCCAGTATCACGGATGAGCCAAGGGAAGATGACCAAACAAAAATTCAACGACTGAAGCTGGATGAGAATTTTGCCCGAGCAGAGCAACGACTGAATTTTAGTACGCCCATCAAACTTCGGATGGCAGATGTGCTATACAGCGGCCATACCGTCAATATATCTTCAACGGCCATCCGGGTCACGATCAAACGTAGTTATACATTACACATTGGCGACTCTGTGACGGTTGAATTTAGCGAGCTTGCAGAAAAACACCGGCACACTTTTCTCTCGCTTCAGCGTTATCAGATATTAAAACTGGAACACGATGAAGCCTACTCCACCCTCATTCTTACCCAAGAAAACGCGGATATGGAATTTGTAGAGTGGATGTCTGGCTTTATTGAACACCTGGCTAAACAGCGTCATATTGATACCGAGTATGAGCTACTCAATTTACAAAAAGCTTTTTATCGACGCCTTTGGGTTAATCATCTTGCTTACCCGGTATTGTGGCAAGTGCAATATGCAGACTACCCGGATTATCAGGCTATTTTTTGTGCTGCTGAAGCACACTGGCAGACGCAACATTGGCAAACCAACCTGAGTGCACTGATTGAGAGTCTGCCAGCGCCTGAGCAGAAACAACAAGAGAAACGATTGATTTTGATCGGTGACAAACGCTTATGTTTTTCTTCATTAAAATCAGACAAGCAAGTCAGCGCATTACTTAATCACGCTAATATAGAGCAACAGCACCTGTTTCTGATGCTGCGAAGCCCAATCCAAATTGATGATTCTGTGTCTGCATCATCTCTGAGCATGCTCAAGGAACATGCTCCAGCCTACGCAGAACAGCTAGCAAATAATCTGCACTATCCACAATATGCTATTCGTTTGATCGACTTACAAACCGCGCTATCAGACACCGAAATCAAATCTACACATACGCAAGAGAGTACGCCAGAATGTTATGACATCCCGATGTGGGAGTTAAATGATTTGCCTACGCCATATGCCTTGAGTCATGTTATTAAACGCCAGGTTCAGCGATATCATATCCGTACTCCGGTCACCTTACATATCAATGAGCAAGAGTGGAATAGCACCAGTGTGGATGTCTCAAGTCATGGTTTATCAGTGACGCTACCATTAAACGTTGAACTGACTCTGGATAAAGTCGTTTATGTTGATTTTCCTCGCTGGCAAAGTCAGACAAAAAAGGTCAGTCTGCAACGTATTCCCTATCAACTCAAAAATAAAAAACGCTGGGAGAACAAGTATCAACTGGGGTTTGAACGCATTCATGAGCATTGCTCCGCCAGCCAGAATCAGTTTTTTGACAACATCATTGCCAGCAACCATTCACAACTCAAACAAAATCATGATGACCTGATACAGCATCATGAAAGTCGTTTATTCCTCCCCTGCTTACTTACTACCTCAGAATCGATTCCGCTATTTCTGGGCGTCGATGAATCAGGTCAGAGACACATCTCGGTCATTGGCTGCACGGAACGAAATGGTGCTGACCAGCATACGGATAATTTCTGGCGTTCTATCGAGATTCATCTAGCTGAACTGCATGAGCAAGTAAAAGGCTTGCAGGCTAAAGAAGGTGAATCACTGAACACCGCGTTATACGGATTTGAAACCCACCATGACCAATGGCAGTGGATGTTTGATCATCAGTTTATGACGCAAAGGGATAAGGATCGTTTTCTTCAGCGTGGGCTATCAGCCAAACAATTTCATGCATTTCAATGCTTTGTCAGCCCAATCAATGACAGAGAAGCTGATGAGCAGACTGATCTTATACCGCAGCTGAACCAACAGCGGAGTCAACAAGCTCATCGCATAAAAATAATGCGTCAACAGTTATCTCAATTATTTGCACTGCTAGAACTGACCGATATAACGCAGTTAATATCGCTGAAATACGCAACAACTAACCCTGTATAGGCCTTATGCAGCCGCTATCATCATTTTATCAATCAGCACTGAGCCACAACGCGTATTACCACGAATATCTACGTCACTTCCCACATCCACAATACCCATAAACATGTCTTGTAAGTTGCTGGCGATAGTAAATTCATCGACTGGGTATTGAATTTCACCATTATCTACCCAAAAGCCAGCGGCCCCTTGTGAATAGTCACCATTCACAATATTGACACCCATGCCCATGGTTTCTGTGACGATAATGCCTTTACCCATTTTTTTGATCAGTGCAGCCAAATCAGCATCAGTACTGCTATCAATCGTTAAGTTGTGCACACCACCGGCATTACCTGTTGTTTGCAGACCCAAGCGTCGGGCGGCATAACTGTCGAGCACATAGCCTTGCAACACACCATCTAAAATAATGTCACGATTTTGTGTGGCCACACCTTCACCATCAAAGCTGGCACTACCCAAGGCTTTGAGAATATGTGGTTGTTCATGCACATGAATAAACTCAGGGAAAATTTGCTCACCTTTTTTATCCAGCAAAAATGAGGCTTTGCGATACAGCGCACCGCCGCGGATAGCTGAGATTAACTGTCCGAACAGTGAAGGGGCCATCTGAGCAGTGAATATCACCGGGTAGCTACCTGTTTTTACTTCACCGGCACCTAATCTTGATAATGTCCGTTCTGCTGCTTTTAAACCGATGGACTCAGCACTCAGAAGATCATTAGCATCACGTTTGATGTCATACCAGTAATCGCGCTGCATACCGCGTGCATCTTGAGCAATAAGCGTTGCAGACAAACTATGTCGACTACTTTGAGTCGCCCCCATAAAGCCATGACTGTTAGCATAAACACGCTGACCTGTATGACTGGAAACGGTCGCTCCTTCAGAATTTGATATTCGTGGATCGTTATCGAGACCCGCCTGCTCACATAGCGTGGCAAGATCAATCGCCTTTTCAACATCAATCGACCATGGGTGATAGAGCGACAACTCTGGAAATACAGTGGCCATTAAATCAGCATCCGCCAGCCCGGCCGCTTCATCAGCCTGAGTATGTTTGGCAATATTACAGGCCGCCCCTACAGCTTCAGTGATGGCCGCTTCACTTAAATCAGAGGTACTTGACGATGCTTTGCTATGTCCAAAATAGACCGTGATACCTAAGCCTGTATCATTGTTGTGCTCCAACGTTTCGACTTCGCGTTGACGAACCGTGACGGATAATCCTTCACTGTGGCTAAGCCCAACCTCGGCAGCACTTGCACCGCGCTTCTTGGCTTCAGTCAGTGCCATTTCCGCAGCACGTTCCAATTCAACAGTATTTGTCATTCGACTCATAGTAGTGTTCAAATCCTCGACTTATTTGTCTTTTCTCAACAGCATGACATGCTTGTTCAGTTTATTCACGGTGATGACTGTCCGCACATACTGGACAGCTTGGATCAGGTTTCAGTTTTATCTCTCGCCAACTCATGGAAAGCCCATCCAGCAGTAATAAACGCCCCGTTAAAGGTGTCCCAATTTTTGCCAGTAGTTTTAATGTCTCCGCAGCCTGAGTACCGCCGATCATGGCCAGCATCGGGGCAAAAACACCACTCTCTGAGCAGGTTTCCTGCAGTTCGCCTTTATCTTCATACAAACAACGATAACAAGGCGAATCTGCTTGACGCGGATCATAAACAGTGACTTGCCCATCAAAACGGATAGCGGCACCAGACACCAGTGGTATCTGATTTTCCCTACTGATCTCGTTTAAGAAAAAACGTGTCTCAAAATTGTCGGTGCAATCCACGATCACGTTCACGTGACGCGATGTCGCCAGCATAGCAGGCTTATCCAAGCGCTCATCAATCATGTCGATAGTGATATCAGGATTCAGAGCATGAAGCTGTTCATATGCGGAGTCGACTTTTTTTCGACCGATATTCTTATGTGTATGAACAATTTGGCGTTGTAAATTGGCTAATTCAACCACGTCATCATCGACCAGTGTTAAATGGCCTACTCCTGAGGCAGCAAGATACATCGAAACAGGCGCACCCAGTCCGCCCATCCCGATAATCATGACATGACTATCGAGCAGACGCTGTTGGCCCTCAATATCCATCTGGGATAGTAATATATGTCGACTGTAGCGGAGTAGCTGTTCGTCATTCATCGTCTGTTAACTCTACTGAATAGCCCGGCATTATAACGTGAGTTGTGCTATGACAACCCGATCGTTACCACCAAAGTCCTGGTGAGCCGAAATCTTTACAAACCCTGCCTCTGAGAATAATTGCTGCACTGCACGGGATTGATCATGTCCATGCTCAATGAGTAACCAGCCACCTGGTTTCAGACAGATCGCAGCCTGCTTGATAATCTGGCGTATATCATCAAGCCCGTCCGGTCCTGATATCAACGCAGAAAGCGGTTCAAAACGAACATCACCCTGCTGTAGATGTGGGTCATCTGCTTCGATATAAGGCGGATTCGAGATTACCATATCAAACTGAGCTGGCTGACATGCACTCAACCAGGAAGCTTGAAAGAAATGAACGTGGCCAAGCCTATAGGATTGGGCATTTTGTTGCGCTAACTTGACCGCCTGTAGATGAAAGTCACTGGCAATGATAGTGACATCAGGCCGCTCATGTGCGATGGAGAGAGCGATGGCCCCCGTTCCTGTCCCTAAATCAATTATGCGCATACCCGGCTGCAGCTTTGGCAATGACAGCGCGACCAGTAATTCGGTATCGGCTCGGGGAATAAGTGTCGAATTATTAACCGCCAGATCGAGTGACCAAAACCCCCTGCTGCCCGTAATATGCGCTATTGGCTCACCGGTTTGGCGTCTCGTGATGAGGTGTTTGAAGTCTTGCCATTGCTGCTCTGTCAGATCTGTCTCGGCATCGAGTAACAGGCGTGTTGGCGAACACGTCAACACGTGACATAACAGATACTGCACATCGACATCGGGACTGTTTGAATGAGCGAGGCAAGTGCGACCATAGGCCTGTGCTTCACGAATCGATGGCAACATTAAATCAGAACAAAGATTAAGGCGAGTATAGCAATCACACCCACACCAATACTGATTTTACGCTGCATCATCAGTTGCGCCTGAATTTGTGCCCATTGCTCCTGATGACTAGTATCAAATTCATTTTTCATTGCTGTGACCTGGTTACGAATAAGCGGCAATATTTTTTCATTCACCAACCTTTCCAGGCTTTTGGCGACCAGCGGGTTTAGATCATGTTTTAACTGGCGAAGTACCGACTCACGCACCACATTTTGCTGTTTATCCAACCATTTGGTGGCATTTTGCTCCAAAGCACGATCAATGTTTGAACTTAAGTCCATCTCTTTTAGCGTTTGCTCTAAAACCGGTTCTGCGGTTATCGACACCAATTCATTCAGCTGAATTGATAAGGATTGTTTTAAAGCGGAAAACTGTTGTTCAGTGAGCTCTCTTACCAGCTGCACAACCTCATCACGGCCAAACTGGTCTGAAGCTTCAGACTGAGTCGTTGAGCTTGATTGCAACCGTTGTTCAACATCTCGAAGTAACTCATCTTTAAATGAGGCCAGGATGACATTTATCTCTGGCTGCGCTGACTCAGAATCAGCATGAGCAGCATCAGGCAATGGGATAGCGCTGAACTCAATTTCATCTAATATACTTTCCAGCTTATCCGCTTCGGGCGGTTTGCTCAAAACAGCTGAGGCACCTGCATCAAATGCTTTTTTCTGATCAGCTTCCGTTTCATTACCTGTACAAATGACGACCGGAATATGTCCCCATTGTGGGTGTTGTTTCAGCTGGGAGGTAGCTGTCAGGCCATCCATCGTCGCCATCATAACGTCCATAAAGATGATATCCGGTAAGGTATCCGTGGTCTGTAACCATTGCATCGCTTCTTCAGCGCTACCCCATTCCACACTGCTGTAACTATGGTCACGTAGCAATTTGCTTAAGGTCATTCTGGCAACGCGAGAATCATCCACCACTAATGCCATCAATTTAGTCATGATTATCCTCTGTTGATGTTAACCGGCGCGAAACGCATCCATTTTAATCGACTCGACTTTTTTACCCATCATGATGACCTCCCCCTGATAACGCTGCTGCATATCACTGGCGAACTCAAAAAAGTAATACCGCTGCAACTGTATACGACCTTGGCGATTACGTTTAAATCGTATCTTACGCCAGAACACCGTATCGTTTAAAAAAGCCACGCCGGTATTGGCGCAATACGATTTTGCTGCCAGCGTCGCGCGTTCAGCCACACCGCGACTGTCCCACCAAAACCAGGCTATAGCAGCTAGAATGATGACTAAAATTTCGCTGTCATTCATCCTAGATCACCCCATAATGTTTGAGAGACAGCCAGAGCTGCCACCGCGGCTGTTTCCGTTCGTAAAATACGTGGTCCAAATTGTACAGCCTGATAACCGGTATCTTTTGCCATCGCCACTTCGCTATCCGCTAAACCACCCTCTGGACCAATGAACATGGTTAGCGATTGAGGCTTTGACAACTCAGTAAAGCGTGTTTCTGCTAGAGGATCCAGTACCAAGTTCAGCTCATCCTGATAATCAGATAATACATCGGCTAATGTTTGAACTGGGCTTAATTCAGGCAAAAAACTCCGACCTGATTGCTCACAGGCACTAATCATGACACCTCTCCAATGATGAAAGCGTTTATCAGCGCGGTCACCATTTAGCTGCACATTGCAACGTTCGGTTATCACAGGCACAATTTTTTTGACGCCCAACTCCACCGCTTTTTGTATAGCAAAGTCCATTCGCTCACCACGTGAAACGCCTTGTAATAAGGTGATGCCTAATGGTGATTCTTTCTGTGTTTCAATCGCATTGCCCAGGCGCACGCGTGAATGCCGCTTTTCAACAAGGGTCAACTCTGCTTCATACTCCATACCGCCACCATTGAACAAACGAATATTGGCCCCTGGTTTGAGCCGCAGCACTTGAATGGCATGACGGTGCACGTCATCCGGTAAGACAAATTCTGATTCAGAAGATGACAGTGTTTCAGTATAAAATCGAGGCATGCGCATGTTGTTGGTGTCAAAAAGCAAGTAAAGTGATAAGCAGTTTACAGATTGTCATCGATAGATTGAATCAAATTCCTTTTTTCACTGTTATACTCAAGTCATGAATATAGACCGGCAACAAATTCAACACATTGTCAGGGACGTGGCCTTCACGACCCTTCTTCCATTGACCAATAACGTTAGCCGGGATTACAAAAAAGATGGCAGCATCGTCACCGCAGCAGATGATGCAGTACAAAGCGCTCTAAGTAAAAGGCTCGCCGAACTGTATCCTGATATTGCGCTACTGGGTGAAGAAATGTCTACCGAACAGCAACAGCAGCTTTTCGATTCTGGTAAGCCAATATGGTGTCTTGATCCGGTCGATGGCACCAGCAATTTTGCTTCTGGCTTGCCTCTTTACTCCATTTCATTGGCACTAATCGAGCAAGGTAAAGTGACTTTTGCTATGGTGCTTGATCCATCGAGAGATGAGAGTTTCACTGCTCTTCGTGGTCAGGGAGCCTGGTTAAATGATTTACCTCTGCGTTTAACCTCTCCTAGTCTCAGTTTGGATAACACTATTGCCTTTGTAGATTTCAAACGGCTACCTCAAGATTTAGCGTTGAAACTTGTCAGAGATCGTCCTTTTGCTTCACAGCGGAATTTAGGTTCTATCGCGCTCGAGTTATGCTGGCTAGCAGCCGGACGGGGCCATATTTATCTGCATGGTAAACAACAAATCTGGGACTATGCAGCTGGTGACTTGATCTTGGAAGAAGCCGGTGGTTTTGCTTCGACACTGTATGGAAACCCTTCATTTCGTTACACATTAGAGCCACGCTCTTCCTGTGCTGCCATTGATGAGGCGTTATTTCAAGTTTGGCAAAATTATTTGCTGGATGCCGTGAATGGTTAGAAAATCACTGGAATTTGTCACGCCAGACTGGACAATGCCCGACCATATTCAGGCATACACAACCACCAGAAAGGGCGGTGTCAGCCCGCCCCCATACGACAGCCTTAATCTTGCCGAACACGTTAACGATACACATGAGAATGTAGAAAAAAATCGTCAACTACTTGCCTCAGCCTTGACGCTGCCGGCTTCCCCGCTTTGGTTACAACAGACGCATAGTACTAAGGTCATCAACAGTCAGGACTGGTATGAAGGCATCGAAGCAGATGCCATCTACTGTAATCAAAACGATCACGTCTGCGCCATTATGACAGCGGATTGTTTGCCTCTATTAATTAGCAATGAAGCTGGTACTGAAATTGCCGCCATTCATGCTGGCTGGCGTGGTTTAGCCGATAGCATCATAGAAACGACTATATCGCGTTTTCAAGACTCAACAGATAAACTTCATGTTTGGCTGGGGCCCGCAATTGGTCCCGAAAAATTTGAAGTCGGTCAAGATGTGTTTGAGGCATTTATCAATCACTCAGATACCGCACAAGTCGCGTTTCAGCAAACGGATAATAGCCACTATTTGGCTGATATCTACCAACTTGCCCGTTTGAGATTAAGGCAGCTTGGCATCACACAAATGTCTGGTGGCGATGCCTGTACGGTGACCGAGACCTCACGCTTTTTTTCATACCGGCGCGATGGCGAGACCGGTCGCATCGTTTCGCTTATCTGGATCGGCAATAAATAAGGTATCATTACCGGCTTAATTCAGCCTTGTTGGATCATTATGGAATTACTCATCTGGATCATCGTTTTTAGTCTGGTAGGCGGACTTTTAAGCGTCGTTGTTGCTTCATCCTTTTTATTACTGCCCGAAAAACACCGTAGTTTAACGGTGCCACATTTGGTCAGCTTTGCGATTGGTGCCATGTTAGGCGCGTCATTTCTTGGCTTAATCCCTCACGCCATCGAACATGAATACGCCATTGATGCACATGCTATCGGCTTTACCTTACTTATTGGTCTACTCAGTTTCTTCGCGCTGGAAAAAATGGTGTTATGGCGACATTGTCATAGCCATCATGGTCACGAACATATCCCTGAACTCGACAGACCCGATCACCACGGTGGTCACCATCACGATCACAAGCATAAGTCTGCAGGGCCGCTAATTCTCATTGGCGATACAATTCATAACTTTGTCGACGGCATTTTAATTGCTGCCGCATTTTTAACAGACGTGCATTTGGGTATTGTGACGGCATTAGCTATTGCCGCCCATGAAATTCCACAAGAGTTAGGTGATTTTGTAATTTTGCTGCACAGCGGCTTTAGCCGCAAAAAAGCGCTTTATTACAATATTCTCTCGAGTTTAGGCACGTTGGCTGGTGCTTTACTGGGTTATTTTGCCCTTTCTGATATGCAACAAATTCTGCCTTATGTTCTGCTTGTTGCGGCATCCAGCTTTATTTACGTGGCTGTAGCAGATTTAATTCCTGGCTTACACGATAAGGTCAAGCCATCAGAGTCTTTGCAACAAATCAGCTTGATCGCCTTGGGCGTTATATTCATCTATATCGCTCATAGCACACTACATTAAGTATGACGGGAAGGAATCCTGATAAAAAGATTTTGATTGTCGGCCCATCATGGGTTGGCGATATGGTGATGGCACAATCGCTATTTATAGCGTTGAAAAAGAACAATCCAGAAGTCACCATCGATGTGCTCGCTATGGACTGGACTCGACCGCTGCTTCAACGTATGCCAGAGGTCAATGAAGCCATCAGTATGCCCATATCGCATGGTATTTTTGGCTGGAATATGCGTAAAAAACTCGGTCAGTCATTACGAGATAAACGCTACGACCAAGCTATTGTGCTGCCTAATTCCTGGAAGTCAGCATTAATTCCTTGGTTTGCAAAAATACCGCTAAGAACGGGATGGCTTGGAGAATATCGTTACGGCTTACTGAATGATGCCCGAAAACTCGATAAGCAGGCTTTGCCGATGATGGTCGAGCGTTTTGTCGCTCTGGCGCATCCAGCGTCATTATCACGAATTCCGCCCGCTTATGAAGCACCCTTGATGCTTGCCGAGCCTGCTAATGAAGCGATTAACCCCAAACGACAGTCGGACGGTCAAAAAAGACTTATTCTCTGTCCGGGCGCAGAATTTGGCCCAGCCAAACAATGGCCAACCTCTCATTACGCCGCTTTAGCTGATTTTTTTCTTACATCCGGCTGGCAAGTGTTGATACTGGGTTCCAAAGCGGATGTCAGCACCGCTGAAGAAATCATCCATCTTTCCAGTCAGCAATCAAACAACCTTATCAGCCTGGCTGGTCAGACAAAGTTAGAAGAAGCCATCGACCTGTTAGGAACAGCCGATCAGGTGGTCTCTAATGATTCAGGGTTAATGCACATCGCCGCTGCCTTACAAGTGCCATTAGTGGTTGTATATGGTCCGACCTCTCCGGCTTTCACCCCACCTTTAGCCAGCAACGCGCACATCACCCAGATAGACATCGAATGCAGTCCATGCTTTAAGCGTACCTGCCCATTAGGCCACCATAACTGTATGAAAAAACTGTCTGTTGACAGTGTGATTGAACTAATAAAAACAACATTATGAAACCGTTAAACTCGTTTTTTTCAGACTTATCCCTTCACAATATTCGTCTATTTACGGCATTCATTAGTCTGCTGTTTTCCGTATTGGCATTCTCCACCGATCAGCTGATTAATAGCGATGGTGTTTTATACTTGAATATGGCAAAAGCTTATATAGAAGGTGGATTGGCTGCGACAGCAGCCATGTACGATTGGCCATTTTTTTCCATCTTAATTGCCGTTATTCATCAATTTACAGGTATCCAACTAGAATTGAGTGGGCAGATCATCAATAGCCTGCTTTTTGTGGTTTTTACTGATGCGCTAGTACTGATTGCTAATAAATTATTAGCTAACCTAAGATACGTCTTTATTGCATCCTTAATCATTCTCTGTTTTTCTACACTTAATGACTACCGTAGTTATATTATTAGAGACATTGGCTATTGGGCTTTTATCTCAATTTCAATCTACCGAACCATTATTTTTTTAGAAAAGCCTAATTGGCAAAATGGTATTTACTGGCAATTATCCAGCCTATTAGCCCTGTTATTCCGTGTTGAAGCTATTGTTATTATTCTGGCAACGCCTCTATTCATAGTGTTCCAACTAGGATTTAGAGATGGCTTAAAATCAGCTATTAAACTCTGTTCATTATTCCTTCTTGGTGGCGTATTGGCTGCAGCCGTATTTACTCAACAACAAGGCATGAAAAGCTCCTTTGGCAAACTCCTCAGTGTGACCGAATTTCTGGACCACTCAAGTATTACTGAGGTATTTCATGAGAAAGCGACTATTCTAGGTAAAGAGTTATTGAGTCAATATTCCGAACGCTACGGCGGGATGATTTTAGCTTCAGGCCTTGTATATATGTTACTAGCAAAAATCATTACGGGTTTATCGCCGCTAAACCTTATTTTTTTTACCATGGCTAAAGTGCAGCAAAAAACAGGCTCGTCGGAAAGTAATACTCGTCGCTTCCTGCTTTTCTTCATTGGCATCAACCTCATTATTCTGCTTACGTTCCTATTTAAACATTACTTCATCAGTACCCGTTATGCAGTCATGCTAATTACTGCTGTGGTCCTGCTTATGCTACCTGCGATGTGTCGTCTGATTGATGATTACTGGCTAGCCAAAAATAAATTTGCCCTTACACTCATCCCCTTCTTACTTCTTGCGAGTATCATTGATACCTTCACCACCAGTGTGACCAAAGGCTATATAAAAGAAACTGCGATCTGGGCGAGCCAAAATTTGCCGGAAAACAGCCGGGTTCTCACCAACGATATTTTTATTGATTTTTATTTCCATGAAAATGAGCCTAAAGCGCGGTTAAAACTCGATAGAACGCTTCAAACTAACAAGCAGTTTGATTATTTTATTGTTATCGAGAAGCCCTCTCGCGCAGAAAGAAAAAAACAATATGCTAACTGGGATTTGATGCCAATTCATTACAGTGAGAACGCTCGAGGTGATAAGGCAGTCATCTATAGGGTGTTAAATATTGACAACTAGACCACGTCACGTTCTGCAGTTATGCCATAGCTACGATCCGCCTTTTGATGATTGCGCGCGACAATATGCATCATTATTTAAAGGCACTAGTTTCCTTGTTACAACGGTCTTCCTAACGGGAGCCCCCAGAGCTGACTTGTTAGAAAATACACTGTCTGATGAGGTCATTTTTCTTGAAAGCCCAAAGCATAAACTTAAAGGACTTAAGTTATCACTACTGAAACGAGTGAAGAGAATATCTCAACAAAAACACTACGAACTTTGTATTGCACATAGGACAAAACCCACATATTTAGCCCTCATTGCCACACAACTTCCTGTAATGAGTATTCATCACGCTTTTGGTGACTTTGACCGTTTAGGAAGAAGGCTTTTTACAGAATTCTTCTCATCTCGCTTATTACTCATAGGGGTATCCAAGGCTGTATCAGCCGATATAAAACAGCACTTACCCCGTTTTCCCGTAGATGGGATCGAAACTTTATATAACAGAGTGGATATAGAACACTCAAAAAATGAGCTCTTGAGTAAAGCTAAAGCCAGAGAAATGCTAGATATTCCTGATGAATCTTATGTTATCGGTAATGTAGGCAGATTACATCCTGATAAAGACCAAGAGACACTGATTCGGGCATTTGCCAAAGCAAAGCATGCGCTCCCTGAGAATACTTTGTTAATTATTATTGGCAAGGGCAAGCTTCAACAAAAACTTCATGATCTTGCTCAATCACTGAATGTAGAAGACAACATCAAATTTATTGGCTACATCAAAGATGCGAAGCGTTACTTTACAGCCTTCGATATTTTTGTCTTGACCTCTGATAGTGAGCCTTTTGGTATGGTTGTGCTGGAAGCTATGATCGCGAATCTACCTATAATTTGTAGTGATTGTGGAGGAGCAAAAGAAATTGTAGAAAACACAGGGCTATTATTTCCTTTTGCATCTTCTGAAAAGTTAGCAGAGTTACTGGTTCATTCAGCCAATAACAGAGAGTCAACATATAGTCATGATGCTTCGCTTATGAAACTACATACTTACTTTTCTGATGAAGCTGGGAGGAGAGCATTTTGGAAATTAGAGCAAATAAAGAAAATTCTCTCACCTTAACTGATTTGTTTTTGCCAATTAATCAGTATTTAAGAATAATGCATTACTTTACATAGCAAATATATTCAATAATCAGGTCGTATAAAAATGGCAGACATAAAACACAAAAACAAATATGACTTTGACACGATATGGCAACTGGATACAGATTGGTTCGAGCCCCCAAACCACAGACGCGGTGGCTGGAGTGGTGTGGTTAAATATGTACTTGAAACAACACATGGTGCTATTGATGTGTTTATCAAACGTCAGGAAAATCATCGCACAAAAACATGGTGTCATCCTTTAAAAGGCATTCATACCTTTCAAAAAGAATATAACAATATTCTTAAACTTACGGCTAAGCATATTCCTACACTTGAACCTGTCTATTTTTCATGTGACCAGTCAAGGGCGATACTGGTTACAAAAGAGCTTCGAGATTATCAATCACTCGAAAACATTTCTCCCTCAAGCTTATCAAATGTGTCACGTAAACAATTACTGAAAGCTGTAGCTCATGTATTGGTGAATATGCACCAAGCACATTTTCAACATAATTCACTTTATCCCAAACACATTTTTGCTAAGCCAGTATCTAACGGCTGGAAGATAAAAATCATCGATCTGGAGAAAATGAAACGTACATTGTTGGTCAGACAATCGATGCTGAGAGATCTGGGCACACTAGACCGTCATGCTAATGAAGATTGGTCAATGAAAGACCGCGTTTTCTTTTTACAACAGTATTTCAATGAACAACCATTGTCTAAAAAGACTAAACAACTTTTACATAAAATTGCTAAGCCCAAAAAAGCAAAACGTCATTAGTCGTGTTGACCGACTGCATGCGATATACTTACGCACTGTTTAACTCAAAGACATATATCACATCATGATCGTTTTAGGTTTGTCTGGCGCGGTAAATCACGACGCCTCTGCTGCTTTATATATTGATGGAAAGCTTGTAGCTGCTGCTGAAGAGGAGCGTTTTCTGCGTGACAAGCACGCCAAAGGGAAAATGCCTTATGAGGCCACTAAATTCTGTTTAGAACAGGCTGGTATTCGTCCCGATCAGATTGATATTGTGGCTTTCCCTTACGCTGAGATTGGCCTGAAATCACCCGCACGCTGGCACTATGCAAAGCGCCATTGGTATGCCCCTGACCGCGCACTTACCGCTTTATTCAGCGGTAACCGTCGATATTGGCGGAATCACCGAAATGTAATGAAGTTATTAGATGATCTAGGTATCGGAGCGAAACGCGTTAAATTTGTCCCAGTTGAACATCATCTAGCGCATGCCAGTAGTGCCTACCATTTGAGTGGTTTTAAAGAAAAAACAGCCATTATCGGTATTGATGGTAAAGGCGAATATGCCACTACTTTTTTTGGTTATGGCGAAAATGGCAAGATTCATAAGATCAAAGAATTCTATGATCCGGATTCACTTGGTGGTGTCTATGGTGCATTAACAGAATATCTTGGCTTTGAAATGCTGGATGGCGAATTCAAAGTAATGGGTATGGCCCCTTACGGTGATCCGAAGCGTTTCGACTTCTCACGTTTAATTGACTACAAAAACGGTGACTTCAAGGTCAATACCAAACTGGTCAATGTCGTAGGCACTCGCCGTTACAAGAAGAATGGCAAAGGCTACTTTTTCAGTCCTGAGTTAATCGAATGGCTCGGCCCTATGCGAGAAGGCGATGAAAAAGATGAGCCTTACATCGATTACGCCGCAAGCATCCAAGACCTGTTAGAGAAAACAGCTTTAAAACTGATTGATTTTTATCTGGGTGACATTATTAAAGACACTGGCAAAATCGCTTATGCTGGTGGTGTGGCTCTCAATGTGAAACTCAACCAGCGTATTATTGCCATGTCCGGTGTCAAAGAACTGTTTGTACAACCGGCGGCAAGCGATGCGGGTACTGCCATTGGTGCGGCCAGTTATGCTTCACAATTATCCGGTGTACCCGTAGAAAAAATGGAGCATGTCTACTTAGGCCCAGCCTATACCACTGAACAATGTATTGAGGCCTGTGAGCAATACGAACAGCCAGTTAAATGGGAGCGAATGAACAATGTCACCGCCGAAACAGCTAAAATTCTAGCTGATGGTAATCCAGTTTCCTGGTTCCAGGGGCATATGGAGTTTGGACCTCGCGCTTTAGGTAATCGAAGTATTCTGGGTTCACCGAGTCATTCAGGCGTAGCTGACAGAATTAATGCCCAGATTAAATATCGTGAACGTTGGCGCCCCTTCTGTCCTAGTATGCTGGATACAGTTGCACCAGAAATATTACAGACAGATCATCCTAGCCCGTATATGACATTTACATTTGATGTGGCTGAAAGTTGGAAGTCGCGTATTCCTGAAGTCGTGCATGAAGATGGTACGGCTCGGGCTCAAATTGTCACTCAAGCAACCAATCCTCGTTACTACTCACTGCTGCAGGAAATGGAGAAACTCACGGGCAATGGTGTGGTCTTAAATACCTCGCTGAATCGCCGCGGAGAGCCAATGGTATGTAGCCCAACTGATGCATTAAATATGTTTTTCGGTTCTGATCTACAGTATTTAGTGATGGAAGATATACTCATCACAAAGTAGATTGATTTAATCCATATAGCTCAGCATATACTCAACACGTTTTTTCCAGGTGTAGTGTTGGCTTATTTTCTGCTGTCCCCGTTTAGCTATAGCTAAACGGGCATCATCATTACTCAAATAATAAAGCACTTTTTCTACCAGCTCTTTTGAGCCCTTAAACGTCTCAATTTCCAAACCAATCTCGAATAAATCTGCCACTTCATCACAATAATCTGTTAAGACAAAACACCCTGCCGCCATTGCCTCAAAGATTCTTAAATTAACACCAGTTTCAGCTGCATAGAATGGTCCTCGAGTGATATTCAATACAATCTTAGAACTGACAAGATGCTGATAAAGTTCTTGTCCCCATAACGGTTTGTCATCAACTTTCTGTTGTAAAGCAGGTGACATTATTGATTGATTTCTTTTCCATCGATTTCCCTTGATAGAAACATAATCAGCAATATGTTCCAGCATAAAACAACGTCTCAGATCAGCGCTACCTACAAATAAAACGTCATGCTGATACTTAGCTGGCTCAGCTTCAACCAGATTAGCCCCAAAAGGTGAAAATATCGTATTAATATTTTTTCGATTGAAAAACTCTGTCACTACTTTTGAAAATGAAAATACGCGATCATAAACACGGACTTCATTCTCAATAAAATAGATAAACTCTCTACGCTTTGAATATAGATTGCAGCTATCAGTATCGTATAAATAGAGTTTTATACCTTTAGTTTTAGCTAAATCTGCGAGGTGGTTGGGTTTAATAAAGCGATATAAAAAACCTATAACAAAAATACTGTCAGGTTTAATTTCCTCAATTAATGATAACAACGACTCAAAACGTTTCTTGGGTAAGTAATAAAAACTATTTTTCTCAGATAGTTTTCGTTGTACTTTTGTGAAAGCTGAGCGAGGCTTATATAAGCTGATATTCTCCAACTTAGCTAAATCATAATATTCTGAGTTGTCTATACAAGCATGAATATCTCGACCGAGAGTGGCACCACCAATTCCATCCAGAATTAAAATTTTCTTGTCCGTCACCAACCAATGTCCTTATATTGCTTTTATAATTTTCTGTATGCTGGGTTGGTTAATAAATTGCTTTGATAACAGGCGTTGAAACTTTTCCCATTTCCGTTCAATCTTTCTTTTGCCGAAAAACCGAACATAACTGCTAATCGGAATAATATCCGAGTTACCGATATTATCGATAATCAAACACCTCATGCCATCATTCCGCTGCTGCAAAACCATATTTTTCGGTTTGAGTGTCATGGTAATAATGTTCTGTTCTAACAGGTCCTGTTTCAATCGGATTAGAGCCTGACTGATGGGTTCGACTAATGCAGAAGTCGATGCCAGATTATCCAGATAAAACTCTAATGTTTTTGAAACCTGACCATCCTCGTCACGAATCAAATCAAACACCGCACCAGATCCCATATTGGTGTCTTCATTACCATAGAACTTTGGCAAACTTAGCCAGTCGATATTTCGCTGTTGTAAAAATCGATAATAGGCCTGTTCACGACGTGTTTCTTCCTCACCACGTAAAACGACCACTTTGACGCATTTTGATGAATCATCAGGATGCACATGTACTTCTCTGTGCAAGCCTTTACCGACTAGAGTCGTGTTGGATAACTCAAGCATTACCATACCCGTTAGGATTTTGACTCTGCCAACGCCACGCATCGGTGACCATATCTTCAAGTGATTTTTCAGCAGTCCATCCAAGTAGAGATTTGGCTAATGTCGGATCCGCATAATTAGTGGCGACATCACCTGCCCGTCGTTCAACAATTTGATACTTCACTTGTTTATTTGAGGCTTGCTCAAAAGCTGCAATCACTTCAAGTACGCTGTAACCTTGACCAGTACCAAGATTGACCGCTTTACAACATGGCGCTGTTGCTTCAGATTCCAGCCAGTTAAGTGCTTCAAGATGTCCTCTAGCTAAATCCATCACATGAATGTAATCACGTACGCCTGTACCATCTACTGTGTCATAGTCACCTCCAAACACAGACAGGCACTCTCGTTTACCAATCGCAGTTTGTGTCACATAGGGCATTAAATTGTTAGGAATGGCACTGGGGTCTTCACCGATTAGGCCCGACTCATGCGCCCCTGCCGGATTAAAGTAGCGTAGCAATACAACACTTAATGTGTCTGGTGTGGCTTTTACCATATCCGCCAGAACTTCTTCTATCATCAATTTGGTGCGCCCATACGGATTAGTCGCGGATGTTGGAAATGTTTCATTAACAGGCATGGAAGCCGGGTCACCATAGACCGTGGCTGAAGAACTAAACACAAAATTCTTCACGGAGAACTGTTGCATTACTTCTAGTAAGACGAAAGTAGCATCAAGATTATTCTGGTAATACATCAAAGGGAATGCGCATGACTCCCCCACCGCTTTCAGGCCAGCCAAATGAATAACAGCGTCAATAGGATGCGTATTAAAAATACCTTGTAGGGCGGTTTTATCCCGACAATCGGCCTTATAAAAAGCTACTTTTTTTTCAGTAATCTGGCTGACACGATCCAATGCAATAGATGAACTATTACTGAGGTTATCCACCACCACAACCTCAAAACCGGCTTCTAATAGCACCACACAAATATGTGAGCCAATATAACCTGCGCCACCGGTAACCAATACCGTTTTTGTCATTACTTTTCCCTTTTTTGTTTTGCCAGTGATTTAATCACTGTGGCAGCCTGCTGCGGCATACTATACAAATCTTCTGTTGCGGCATAATGAAGCGCTTGCTGCGACCAATACTGTAACTTGTCTTTATCTAACATTTCTGCCAGATCTAAAGCCGTTTTTTCTGCACTCTCAGCGTCGCTAATAACCCGTCCCGCATCTGCCTTAGTCACGTGTTTGGTGTAACCACAGACATCAGATACCAAGCTTGGCAGCCCTGCCACCATGGCTTCAAGAATCACCGTACCTGTATTTTCTTTTCTTGCTGGGTGAATTAACAGATCGGCCGCCAGCAAAAATCGGGGAATGTCGGAACGTCCCCCAAGAAATGTCACTTGCTGAGCAATAGAAGCTTGCTGTGCCTGGCGTTGTAGATAACGGTTATCACCGTCACCTATCACCATTAACTTCGTTTTATCTTTGAGTTGTTCCGGCAACTTAGCTAGCGCGGCAATGGCTCGATCAACGCCTTTGGTTTTAAAGCCAGTCCCCACCATCAGTACTAACCATTCATCTTGGGCAATATTAAATTCAGCACGGACTTGCTGACGAATGTGTTCAGCATTGGCAGGACGCTGCCTGTCACGGTCAATACCTGGCGGTAAGCTGATTAAACGATTTTGAGGTGTCTGATAATGTTGTTCGAACAGCGCTTGTTGCACATCAGAAATCATCATCGACACAGTATTTGACTGCTTGCCAAAAACGGCTTCTTCACAAGCTTTATAAAATTTTACACGTCCGGAAAACTGTAAAAGCGCATACAGAGGATGTGACTTAATACGATCGATATAACAAGGGTCTGCCGCGTAATAAACATCCAGCCCCGGCATTTTATTAAATCCAATGACCAGGTCATAATTTTGCTGATGTAATTGTGGCAAAAGCTGATCAATATAGGATTGTAACTTGGCGTGGTTGCTCCAGCCCTTGGTTTCAATAATATGCACATTAAACTGCTCAGGGACGTCCCCTTGCCATTCCATCACATATACGTCGACCGTATCATCAGCTTGCAGGCAGCATTGCATGATATTCATAAAATCACGAGCAAGTCCGCCAAAAGGGAAAAACTTATATAAACAGACCGCGTATTTCATAAACGTGTATTTTGTCCCTGCAGCATAACTCTGAAAAAGGCCTCCAACTCAGGATTCTTCCAGTTTTTCAGAAAGCGTTTTTTATCTTGCAAGTGAGCCATGATCGCTTGTTTTTTATTGCCATATTCTCGCATAGCATCTAAATCAATAAGCCTGATTTTACCTTGCTTATCTAATAACAAGTTCTGCGCTTTCATATCACCATGGCCAACTTGCATTGTGTTCAGATCTGAAAAGATAGTTTGAATCTGACTCACTTCTGATTCCGTTGGCATGCGTTGCTGGTAAACATCTAACAACTCCTCGGCCTCATGGTATTCGCTAATAAAATAAGCTGTTTGTCTCAATGGACCCATGCGCTTTTCAATAAAGGCGAGAGGCTCGGTTGTCGGAATACCAGAAAAAACCAGTAAATTAGCATTGCACCATGATGCCGCGGCCCGGCTTGGTCGCCAGCAGCGGCTTATGGCATGACCCAGATTCTTAATATTATAACGTTTGATAACGACCTCACGGCCAGCCAGCTTTGTGCGTACAACTGTCGCCGTATTACCGGCTTTTAATACCTGAGCGCCAGCAAATAATGCCTCAATATCACGGACGGACTGAAGTTGACTCTGTTGCCAGAAATCTCGTTTTGCTGCGACCTGCCAATGAATATTCTTTTGATAATACGTCATCGTACATGGACGAAAACATTTCTTAAGAAATTGTGTTTTACGTTGCTGCCATGTTTTGTCTAACAGCTGACTAAACTGTTGCTGCTCATCGGCCGAATAATGCCAACCACGTCCTTCATAATAGGCTTTAAGCAAAGGCATCAAATGACTACGCTGTTGCAATGAAAACTGGGCAAATAGTCTGGCCAAGTTTGTCAGGCTAGTATCTTTATCAAGTGCTTTGCCGTCACCTGACTGTTTCACAGAGCCCAGATCGATAAGCACAATCTCATCACCGCTGAGTAATAAATTATCGAGATGAATATCATCTTGATAAATACCGCCTAAGTGCAGAGTCAACATTAACTTTGATAGCAATGCCAAGCGCTCAGTAACCGCCGAATCAAGATGAAACGCCTGGCTGTTTTCAATATAGTCATACACCAGTGCTGAACCATATGGCTCAGAGACCGAGAGCAATAATTTGGGTGTTTTTACTGTCACAGGCTTGACCGCATCAACACCTTGTAACTCCCGCTCAAAGTCTTTTTGGGCTTTTGCTTGATTGGCAAATAATTTAATTACGACATTTTTGCCGTGACTATCTATGGCTTTCATGGCCAAGCGGCGCTCAGGCAAGTCACGCAGAATTTGCACACACTGATAGTTGTTTTGTTCTAATTGCAGATCAAACGGCAATTGCGGTCGGCTATCAGTGCTGATAATGGCATTAATATCTGACATATTATTCAGCATATAATTTATCTGCCCGCAGTTTAACCTGCTGCCATAGGTCAGCATATTGAGATAGCGCCTGGCGCAAAGGTAGCTGAGTATAGGTTTTGATAAAGCGGAACAAATCTCGCTGGGTCAGCAGCACTTCATAAGCAGAAAAATATAAACTGCCCAAATCCTTTATTTGCCAGCGTAATGGCACTTTTTTCCGAATTTGAGCACGGTGCAGGTCAATTAAATATATCGGCATTGAGGGCTGATAAACATTGGTCTCAGCAAACGACTTATCCAGTAAAAAATGACAAAGATAAAAATCCCGATGATTCATACCATTTTTATGCATGGTCCCAGCGATATGGGCTAGTTTCTGGATTAAATCGTATTTGCTTTTGAATGACGGTGGTGTCTGTCGCCACTGCTGCCCCAGATATTCCAGACTCATGGTATCGGTCAAATCATCAGTAATCACAAAAGAATGGCGTTTGGCTGGATTCCATCCTTTTTCGCCATAGCCGGCTAAGGTCATGGTATCCAGATGATGAGACTGTAAAAACTGCACCGCCTGCCATTCATTTCTGGCACTGATAATCGGTAAGCGTAGAGACAACAGGTTTTTGAAAATTTCTTCCCAACCTACACCTTGATGATATTTTAGAAAGTAGCTGTGTTGTTCGACCTCGAAACGTAATGTCCGCCGCCCTTCTTTGTCACGAAAGATTTCACCCGGCATGGTCTGCAACCAAGGAAAGATAGCTTTATTCCGCCAAGCCTGGGCTAAGTCTTCACGTAAATACAGTGTATGTGTTTTCATTCAGTTTTATGATGTGATTCAGTCAAACTCAGTCTTGCCTCAAAACCGCCAGTCAGTCTGAATTTTGTTAAACTGTCGATGTCGAAAAGTGAGATGTTATCATCACTACACCAGTTTAAGGGGAAGCCGTGTCATTTAAAGCCACTATCGTACGTCATCAGGCGATGATCGAAAGTCTGTTTGCACTTGAACCACAAGTCACAGCACTTGCTGCCCGAATTTCAGATTGTGTAAAACAAGGCAATAAAATTCTGTTCTTTGGCAACGGTGGCAGCGCCTCTGATGCGCAACATTTAGCAGCAGAATTTGTGGTGCGTTATCACAAAGACCGTCGACCCTATGGTGCCATCGCTTTAACTACAGACACCTCAATTCTGACGGCTCACAGCAATGATTATCAGTTTGATACGGTCTTTGATCGCCAGATTCTCGCTTTGGGACGCCCAGGCGATATCGCCATTGGATTATCCACATCAGGTAATAGTGGCAATGTTATTAACGGAATCAAGACGGCTAAGGAGATGGGTATCTGGACCTGCGCTTTCACCGGTGAAGGTGGTGGTCAGCTAGCTGACATTGCTGATGAGTGTGTGGCCGTTCCCGTCAAAGAAACCGCTCGGGTACAAGAAGGACATATTCTGATTGGTCACTGGTTGTGTGAAACCCTCGACGAGACAGACTAAATTTATTCATGACTCAAACTACTCTTCACACCGATATCGTCATTATCGGCGCAGGCATTGCTGGCTTATGGCTACATCATCGCCTTAACGATATGGGTATCCATGCTTTGCTCATAGAGAATGGGCAAATCGGCCAGGGACAAACGCTTAGCTCTCAAGGCATTATTCATGGTGGCAGTAAATATGCCCTGAACGGTGTGTTATCCAAAGCAGCGCAAGTCATCAGTACCATGCCTGCTCGCTGGAAAAACGCCCTAAATGGTGAAGGTGATATCGATCTTCGTGATGTCAAAAAATTGGCTGATCACCAACTACTCTGGTCTAAAGACAAACTGTCTTCAAAGATGGTGTCGTTTTTTGCCAGCAAAGCCTTAAGCAGCCGCATGCAGCGTGTTGATAAACGGGATGCGCCAGCATTATTTCAGGATGCAGGCTTTAAAGGCACACTCTATCAACTTGATGAGCCTGTATTAGATATTCCAAGCCTGCTGAAAAAAATCACGGCAAAATGGCGTTCGCGTATGTTATCAGTGCCTAGCAATAGCCAATACCAATGGCAACGTTCAGGACAACAGCTGGAGTCAGTTCAGGTTGGCGATATCACTATCCATGCCCAACAATTTGTGCTGACAGCAGGAGAAGGCAATGAAGTCTTATTGCAATCGCTGTCGATTAAACAACCCAGCATGCAGCGTAGACCGCTACAAATGGTGCTATGCAAGAGCCAAAACCCCAATCAACCTCTGCCGACCATCTATGCCCATAGCCTGGGTAGTGGTTCCAAACCTATTGCGACAATTTCCAGCCATAAAACACAGCAAGGTGACACGGTCTGGTATATCGGCGGCAATATCGCTGAAGAAGGCGTTGCTAAATCGCAAGAAAACTTGATCACCGAAGCCAAGCAATTGCTCAACAATATTTTGCCATGGTTTGAATTGCCAGCTCTTGATTGGGCCACGCATGCGGTGAACCGCGCAGAGCCCAAGCAATCCAATCTTACCCGACCGGATCATGCTTTTATTGATTCACAACAGAATCTTCATATTTGCTGGCCCACCAAATTAGCTCTGGCACCGGATTTAGCCGATCAGGTTCTGAAAGCCATTAATGTCGATACTATAGAAAAACGTAGTTACGACAATCCTGATTTTCCTCATCCTGAGCTCGCTAAACCGTTATGGGACAGAGTTTTCTGATGGCCCATATAGAACAAAAAAATCCAATTGCGGAGACAGGTATACAGGTTTCACCTCTTGGTCTCGGTACCGTTAAAATCGGTCGCGATAAAGCGGTGAAATACCCTGATGGCTTTCAAATTCCAGATGATGAACAAGTGATTACATTACTTGAGCAAGCCTGGGAATCTGGTATTAATCTGATTGATACCGCACCGGCTTATGGTCGCAGTGAGCAACGCCTTGGACAATTATTAAAAAAAGTCCGGCGCGAATGGATTATTGCCACAAAAGCAGGCGAGTATTTTGATGCCGTAAGCGGTGAATCCCACTATGACTTTACGCCAGAATCACTAATTAAAAGCATCGAACATAGCTTAAAAACCCTGCAACGAGATGCGTTAGATATTGTACTGATTCACTCTGATGGCAATGATGAACATATCATCCGTCATCATGGTGCTCTGGAAGTCTTAGCTGACTTAAAACAGCGAGGTTGGATTCGTGCCAGTGGTATGTCCACCAAAACCGTTACAGGCGGGATGTTGACGTTGGAACAGTCTGATATCGCCATGGTGATGCATAATCTGCAATACCAGGAAGAACAGGCCGTCATTGAGCAGGCAGCCAAACTCAATAAAGGCATTTTCATTAAAAAAGCGCTTGGTAGTGGCCACCTGGCGAAACAAGCCGGTACAGACACGGTTCAGGACAATTTCGACTTTATCTTTAATGAACCAGCCGTAAGTAGTGTGATTATCGGCACGATTAACCCAGCTCACCTATATGACAATATCAGTAAGGCGGTTAAAGCTTTAGCTGAATAAATTCGTATTAAAAGCTAGTCGCGCTGATTAATTTTATTCACTATTGCTGTCGTAGAGCAGTTTTCCACCAGCCCCATCACTTTCACTTCACCGCCATAAGCTTCAACGATTTCCCAGCCGACCACGCCTTTTTTATCATAGTCACCGCCTTTGACCAGGATATCGGGCTGGATCAGTCGTAATAACTCCTCTGGCGTATCACCAGGGAAACAGGTCACCCAGTCCACATCAGCTAATCCAGCCAAAACAGTCAGACGTCTGTCTGCGGTATTAATTGGACGACCTTCACCCTTTAATTTTGTAACTGATTCATCAGTATTGATAGCAACAATCAGACGATCACCCAAGGCTCTGGCTTGTTGAAGGTAAGTCACATGCCCGGCATGCAAAATATCAAAACAGCCGTTGGTAAACACGACTTTCTCACCACGGTTTTTGGCTTGGTCTACCGCCATTTTTAACTGCTCAACGGTAACAGCACCGCCAATGCAATGATCGGTGTTGTTGATGCCCTGATGACGTTCATATTCCTGACGCAGTTCAGGTTCACTGACCGTTGAGGTGCCTAGTTTAGTCACCACAATACTGGCAGCTACATTTGCTAAAGTGACCGCTTGTTCCAGGCTGACGCCGGCAGCTAATGCTGTCGCTAATGTTGAAATAACGGTATCACCAGCGCCTGTCACATCAGCCACTTCTTTAGCGATAGCAGGCAAATGAAATTCAGGTTTATCCGCCTGCACTAGCGTCATACCATGTTCACTACGAGTAATGAGAATCGCTTTAATATTCAGAGATTTAATCAGCGTTTGCGCTTTGCTGATAAGATCCTGTTCTGATTCCACGGCGCCAACGACCGCCTCAAACTCACTCATATTCGGGGTAATCAGATCGGCACCACGATATTTAGTGAAATCGTCTCCTTTCGGATCCACCAAAATCAGGCTTTGTTTATCTCTGGCTTTTTCAATCCAATACTGCGGATGGGCTAAGGTACCCTTGTTATAGTCTGACAGCACAATCACTTTCGCATTATCGGTAACGTGCTCAGCTAAATGCTCCATATCCTGAGCCACTTGCTCTGTGAAACGCTGTTCAAAATCCAGACGGATTAACTGTTGATGACTGCTGATGACACGTGACTTGATAATGGTGCAGTTATGGGCGGCTTGATGAAATAAACAATTCACCCCCACCGCATGCAGTTTTTGTTTGAGGACATTGGCGGCTTCATCAGCCCCTGTGATGCCGGTGATATTACATTGTGCACCCAACGAAGCAATATTCATCGCCACGTTGGCAGCACCACCAGGTACATCTTCCAGGCGTACCACATTCACCACTGGCACAGGGGCTTCAGGTGAAATTCGGCTGGCTTTGCCATAGTAAAAACGATCAAGCATCAAGTCACCAATAACAGCAATACGGGCTTGATGGAATTCAGGAAAATCAAATTTCATAATGCGGTTTTATCACGCCAGAAAAGAAGTCAGAGGCGTTATTGTGCTTGTAAAACAGCGGCGAGTCTATTCCAGACTTGGTCTGGCTGCATCTCAGCCATACATACGGGCATACCGGATTTTGCTTCTGGCAGAGGACAACGTCGTTTATAACAAGGTGAGCACGACATTCCTGTAATCAAATGCTGCTGATTCTGGCCCGCTGTGCCAATCAGATGCGTATCCGTTGAGCCATATAGAGTAATGGCGGGTTTATCCATCATTGCGGCCATATGCGCAAGGCCGGTATCACTACACAAAGCGGCTTTGGCACCTTGCATAATGGCCACGACATTATCGAGTGGCAACCTCGGCAATGTATAGGCATGGTCGCTAACAGCGGCGATCTGCAAGGCTCGCTGATACTCTTCATCATTCCCTGAGGGGATTACCACAGAATATCCTGCTTCAATCGCTTTTAAGGTCAACGCTTGCCAATGCTGTACTGGCCATAATTTCGTTAGCCAACTTGCGTTGTGAACCAGCATTACATAATTTTTTGGTAGTTCAAATGCCAATTGTGGCAACTGACAGTGTGCCAAATCCACGCCATACTTTGCTTCGGAGTCAGGCAAAGGATAATCAAGCGCTTTTGCCATAATCTGACGCATACGCTCAACCGCATGCTGGTTTGGATTCACATTAAGTTTATGGCGATAAGCAAGATAAGCCGGCTTTTCACGACAACTGTATTTGTCCAGGCCGGAAACGGGTCCTTTTCTTAACAGACTGACCAGGGCACTTTTCAGATTATTTTGCATATCAATGACAACGTCATAGTCATCGAGATTGAGTGCTTTATAAAAATGACCTATCTCACCATTAAATAAATGACCAAACCAGTTTTGCCTCCAGCGTCGGTGTGATGTAGTAATCACACGCTTCACACGTGGATGCCATTGAGGTACCGCCGCAAAGGCACTATCCACCACCCAGTCAAATTCAATATCAGGAAAGACCTTAGCAGCATCAGTGAGCGCTGGCAGAGCATGCATCAGGTCGCCCATTGAAGTCAGTTTAATTATCAGAACGCGCATCAGCTGTTTAGTTAAAATCCAGCGTTAATGGATGCTCACGGTGATACTTGAGAATAGTTAAAAATGCATCCGGGTTTTTAATTTGAGTCAGCTCACCTTCACGCGGAAAAAGTTGATCCTGTAATCGAGACAGCCAGAAACGCAGTGCCGCCGCCCGGCAAACCATATTCCAATTGGCTTGCTCGGATTCTGTTAATGCTCTTTTTTGTAGATAGTGCGTCATAAGAGACTGGTAACGATTAGTTTCGGGTAAACCATCTTCTCCGACACACCAATCATTCACGGCGACAGCCAAGTCATAAAGTAAGTATTCATCACTCGCAAAGTAGAAGTCGATAATGCCGCTAAGTTTGTTACCCTCGAACAACGCATTATCACGGAATAAGTCTGAGTGAGTGACCCCTTCAGGTAATCCCAACGTCGCATAACCTTGCTGATAAGCAAGTTCATTTTTTAATATGCTCGCTCTGTCATCATCCAGCTTAGACAATAGTTGCTGTGCTGTTTGCTGGCGCCAGTCAGGACCACGCTCAGAAGGTCGTCTTGATTGAAATGACTGCCCCACAATGTGCATCTCAGCCAGTACATCGCCAATTTGTGCGCATTGCTCAACTGTAGCAGTCGTATTGACGCCCTTGCCTGGTAATCGCACAACCAGCGCCGCAGGTTTGCCACAGAGCTTCTTTAGATATTGCCCCTGGCTATCCGCTTCAGGATGCGCAGATGGAATATCATTCATATAAAAAAACGTCATCACATCAAGAAAATAAGCTAACTCACCAAAAGTGTGCTGCTCAAATAAAGTGAGTACATACTCACCTTTGCTTGTACTGACAAAATAATTGGTATTCTCGATGCCGTCACTGATGCCCTGATATGACACCAATTCCCCGACAGAATAATCATTCAAAAACGCGACTAAATCGTCGCGCTCGACTTCAGTGTAAACTGACATTAAAAGAACTCAGATAGATAAAGGACTTACCACTCCAATAGAATCCAGTTTGGAACGGCACCAGAGTCCAGCTCAAAGCTTTTTGTCTCAAGTGAACCATCCCCATCAGAGTCCATCAAGTAATAAGGTTTGCCAATAGACGGCGTAACTTTAATCATATAAAGCTGACCATTCATTCGGTACTCTTCAACAGTACGGTCATCTTCCTGGATAATATTGATATCGGGCTCCATGCTTTCACCGCTTTGTAATGGCTCAGGAATCACTGGTGGTTTTTCCATCACTGATTTTTCATCTGCCCAAACTTGGGTTGTCATTACCAGGGTAACTGCGCATACAATAGCGAATTTGTTAAACATGTGGATGCTCCGTGTCATTTGGCACTAAAGATAGCATTTCCGCTGCTTGGAGAAAAGCAGTCTGTTCCCTATTATCCAATTGGTCGTTATAACTTATGAGTCAATCTGCCCCTTTCGTTCTGGTCGACGGTTCTTCTTATCTCTATCGCGCATTTCATGCCATGTTCAAAGCGGATCTTCGTAACTCCGCTGGTGAGCCGACCGGCGCCGTCAGAGGTGTGACCGCGATGTTACGCCGCTTATTGGCCGATTACCCTGACAGTCCGATTGCTGTCATTTTTGATGCGAAAGGGAAAACCTTCCGTGATGAGTTATTCGCTGAATACAAAGCGCAGCGCCCGCCTATGCCGGATGACTTACGTTCACAAGTGCAGCCAGTGCATGACATTATTAAAGCCATGGGCCTGCCGCTACTGGTGATTGACGGCGTTGAAGCAGACGATGTGATAGGAACCTTTGCGCGTCAAGCGACTGAAAAAGGTCTGGATGTAGTCATCAGTACTGGCGATAAAGATATGGCCCAGCTGGTCAACCAGCATGTCACGCTGGTCAACACGATGACGGAAACTATGTTGGATATAGAGGGCGTAAAAGAAAAGTTTGGTCTGCCACCAGAACTGATTATCGACTTTCTAGCTTTGATGGGCGATAAGGTGGACAACATTCCCGGCGTGCCCGGTGTGGGTGAAAAGACCGCCTTAAGCCTGCTACAAAATCTGGGCAGCCTGAAAGATATCTATGCCAACCTGGAAGCCGTGCGTGAGCTTGATTTTCGTGGTGCGAAAAAAATGCCGGAGAAACTGGCAGAAAACAAAGAAATGGCGGAACTGAGTTATCAACTTGCCACGATAAAATGTGATGTTGAATTAGATATTCATCTTGAAGATATCAAAAATCAACCGCAAGACACCGAAGCACTGCTCAAGTTGTTTAAGGAACTCGAGTTCCGCAGTTGGATAAGTGAATTACAATCTTCAGATACCTCATCAACAGCGAATAATGATTCAGCTGATAACACTACGACAGAACAAAATTACGACACTATCCTGGATCAACAACAATGGCAGGTCTGGTTAGAAAAACTCCAAAAAGCGGAGCTGTTTGCCTTTGATACCGAAACCACCAGCCTCGACTATCTTGAAGCCAGAATTGTCGGTGTTTCGTTTGCAGTAAAAGCAGGGGAAGCGGCTTACTTACCGCTCAAACATGACTATCCAGGTGCACCGGAGCAATTGGACTTTGATAGTGTCATGCAGGATCTCAAACCCTTACTTGAAAGTCCTAAACACCTCAAAGTCGGCCAAAACCTGAAATACGATCGCCATGTATTACTCAATCATGACATCAATCTGCAAGGGATAGCTCATGACACCATGCTCGAATCCTATGTGCTTGATAGCACGGCAACCCGGCATGATATGGACTCATTAGCTCAAAAATATCTGGGCCGAGATACGATTCATTTTGAAGATATTGCCGGAAAAGGTAAAAAACAACTGACATTCAATGAGATAGGTATAGAACAAGCCTCGCCTTATGCCGCAGAAGATGCTGATATCACTTTGCAACTACACCAGACTTTATGGCCTAAAATTGAAAACATTCCGTCTCTGGCCAAAGTGTATCGAGAATTGGAAATGCCGCTATTGCCGGTACTAAACACATTGGAACGTAATGGCGTCAATATCGATATCTGGATGCTGCAGCAGCAAAGCGACAATATGGCTAGACAAATTGCGGATCTCGAAGAGCAGGCTTATGCCGTTGCCGGTCAAAAATTCAACCTGGGTTCACCAAAACAATTGCAAGAAATTCTTTACGAGAAACAGCAATTACCGGTGAAAAAGAAAACGCCTAAAGGTCAGCCATCAACGGCAGAGGAGGTCTTACAAGAATTAGCGGACGAAGGGTATGAACTGCCACAAATCATTATGCAATATCGTGGACTGAGCAAACTGAAATCCACTTATACCGATAAGTTGCCTCTTCAGGTCAATAAAACCAGTGGGCGAGTACACACTTCGTATCATCAGGCCGTCACCGCTACTGGACGATTATCCTCCTCTGATCCTAATCTACAGAATATTCCTATCCGCAGTGAGAATGGTCGCCGCATTCGTGAAGCCTTTGTTGCATCGGATGGTTACGTCTTATTAGCAGCCGATTACTCACAAATCGAACTACGCATTATGGCGCATTTATCTGGTGATAAAAGCTTACTGAATGCCTTTGCTAATGGCGAAGATATTCACCGTCATACCGCCTCAGAGATCTTTGGTGTGGCATTAGAAGACGTCACCAGCGATCAACGCCGTAGCGCCAAAGCCATTAATTTTGGTCTGATTTATGGCATGTCTGCACATGGCTTGTCTCGACAACTCGGTATCGAACGCCATCAGGCTGCGGACTATATGAATGTCTATTTTGAACGTTACCCAGGCGTTCGTCAGTATATGGACAGCACTCGCCAGCAGGCCAAAGATCAGGAGTATGTTGAAACCATCTTTGGACGACGTCTGTACCTACCAGAAATTAATTCCAGTAATGGTATGCGCCGCCAATATGCCGAACGCACAGCGATTAATGCGCCTATGCAAGGCAGTGCAGCTGACATCATCAAACGCGCCATGATTGATATCCATACCTGGTTAGCTGATGCCGATAATGGCATCAAAATGATCATGCAAGTACACGATGAGCTGGTATTTGAAGTGCCGAAAGAGCAGCTGGATATGGCAAGAAAGACCATTGAAGATTTTATGGTGAAAGCCGCTCAATTAAATGTGCCACTGGAAGTGGGTATTGGGGTTGGTGATAATTGGGAGCAAGCACATTAAAGCTTTGCGTATTTCGGACTAAAGCCCGAGTTCATTTATTTTGCTTGCCCTTCGGGTTCCCTGCGCTTCTCATCGTGACTGGGCACTAGCGAACTCGCTAACGCTCAAACATGCGCAAGTGCTATTCCAGTCACGCTTGCGATGCTCAGCTTCGCAAAGGGCGTTGAGAATTTATTCACTTCAGCTTCCGCTCTTATTCTTCCGTGTATGTGCTGACGAGTAGCACAGTTTTATCTGGATTAGGGTTGGCCAGTGTCTGAGCGAAGCGAGTTTTGGCCAACACCCAGATAAAACGAGCAACGCAATGGAGCCGTAGGCCAGCACAGTCGCGCGCCCTTGGGTTGTTAGGGATTTGGGCGAACAAATCCCTAATTCGCCATTATGGCGAAATTAAAAGGAGCTGGCTCTTGGCTTCAAGACAATCACAAGACTGATAAAAATTTAGGAATCTGAGCGCTTTTTAGCTCGCGGATGAGCAGAGTCATACACTTTCGCTAAGTGCTGAAAATCCACATGGGTATAAATCTGGGTTGTACTGATATCAGCATGTCCCAAAAGCTCCTGCACCGCACGTAAATCACCACTGGCTTCAAGCATATGCGATGCAAATGCATGCCTGAGTCGATGAGGATGAACACGATCAGAAATACCTTGTTTTTTACCCCAGTAACTCAGTCGTTTTTGGATAGAACGCACACCTAAACGTCGTCCTTGTTGCGTGATAAAAACGGCTGGTTGATCAAAAAAGCCGAGTTGATCGCGTTTATCCAGCCAATCTTGTAATGCAGATAAAGCTTTGCCACCAAAAGGACAAACCCGGTCTTTATTTCCTTTACCAGTGACATGCACCAGATGATCACCAAAATCGATATCTCGTAACTCAAGAGCAGCCAGTTCAGCTAATCGCAGACCGGAGGAATAAAAGAGTTCCATCATGGCACGGTCTCTTGCAGCCACAAAAGTATCAGGGCGTGTGTTATCCAGTAAGGCATTCATCTGATCCACATCCAGTGTAGATGGCAAGCGTTTTTCTGTTTTAGGTGCTTGTACTGCTTGCGCTGGATTGAAGTCAACCAGGCCTCGTTTAATCAGAAACTGATAAAAAGAACGCGTCGCTGATAACATGCGCTGAATGGTTTTGCCAGACAAGCCTTTACGATGCAAAAAAGCGATGAACTGTCTGAGCTGACTGGATTTAAGAACCGTCCAGTCTGAGATATTTTTTTGCTCGATATAGTCTGCAAGTTGCAGTAAATCGCGACGATAATTGTTAACTGTATGTTCAGACAAGCGCCGCTGTTGCGACAAATTGTCCAGAAAGTCATCAACAGGGTGAATTATCTCACTGCGCATGCTGTTGGTGAGTATATTGTCTGACAACACGCATAAATACTTCACCCAAGAAACGCAGATAGTCGGTCGCCATATCCGCATGGAAACGATTAGCATCGACACTGCCAATGGCTAATAAACCGGCACAAGGTTGATGACCTAAAGGCAAACACGCAACAGAATTAATCTCTTCAGCCCGTTCATCAAACAGTAATCCTTTCTGTGCTTTGGTTAAGCGACCACACACGGGTTCTTGTTTGGTAAATAAGTTGTCAAAAATACGTAGTTTTTTATCATCAGCATGAAGCTGTGACACATTGGCTTCAAGTTGAGGTAAATCAAGTTTATGCTGGCCCTGATAGAACAGCCTCAATGCCACTTCATCTGCAGCAAACTCATGCTTGAGTTCTGTCTGAATTAAGTTGATGAGATCAGCCAAATCCACAGCATCCATGATGCTTAAACAAAGATTGTGCACACGCTTTTCTAATGCTGCGTTACTGTGTGCATTATCAATCAGCGCATGAAGCTGTTCATTAAGCTGTTGGTTTTTTTCTTGTAAGCGATGGGTCTGTCTCTGGGCTAGAGAAATAGTCCCTTCCGGAGAGCTGTTCAGGTTTAGCAACTCCAGCAGATGAGGCTGCTCAAGAAACAGATCAGGATGTGCCTCTAAATACTGTTCAATCTGTTCCAGTGTTAAATCTGTTGTAGTGTCGACCACGCAATTTCTCCGTCAAATACATGCTCTGCAGGGCCGGTCATCCATACAGAGGCATTTTCATCTGGCCAGCTAATCTGCAACTGCCCTCCAGGTAAAGAGACAGTTACATCTCTGGCTAATAAACCTCGGCGAATACCTGTTACAACGGCGGCACAAGCCCCTGTGCCACAGGCTGTTGTTTCACCTGAACCGCGTTCAAAAACACGTAACCGAATCGTTTCTGAATTCACTAATTGCATAAAGCCGACATTAACACGTTCCGGAAAACGTTCATGAGACTCCATAACAGGACCTATTTTTTCTACGACAGCAGTATCGACATCATCGACCAGCATCACCGCATGTGGATTTCCCATCGAAACACTGGCAATTTCGACTTTATCATACCCCTGCACATCTATGAGGTAGGTCACTGCTTCAGATTCAGCCATAAAAGGCACTTTTTCTGGTGCAAAAGCCGGTTTTCCCATATCGACCCGAACGTTACCGTCAGCTTGTATTGTTGGGTAAATCACACCTGATGCCGTTTCCACAGCAATTGTTTCTTTAGTGGTCAACCCCTGATCATGAACATAGCGAGCAAAACAACGTGCGCCATTCCCGCATTGCGAGACTTCACCACCATCGGCATTAAAAATCCGGTAACGAAAATCCACATCGGCCGATGTGGATTTTTCAACCAGCAAAAGCTGATCACAACCAATACCAAAATGCCTATCCGCCATAAAGCGGATTTGCTCTGTGCTCAGTTGTACATTTTGCTGAATGGCATCAATCACAATGAAATCATTGCCCAAGCCATGCATTTTGCTGAATTTCAACATCATCTATGCCTGTATCGTGTGCTCGCCGGCGAATAAGTCATTGATAGTCTCACGCTCTCTGACGAGATGAATTTTATCATCTTCAACCATCACCTCCGCTGCTCTTGGGCGAGAGTTGTAATTCGAACTCATAGCAAAACCATACGCCCCTGCAGAGCGGATAGCTAACAAATCACCTTGCTCGAGAGCAAGCTCACGGTCTTTACCTAAAAAGTCGCCGGTTTCACAGATAGGGCCGACAATGTCATAGTTGAGCGCTTTCGTGCTCGGATGTTGCTTGACGGTTTGGATTTGTTGCCATGACTGGTAGAGTGCAGGGCGTAACAAATCATTCATTGCCGCATCCACAATCGCAAAGCATTTGGCTTCCGTTGGCTTAATGAACTCGACTTTTGTTAATAAAATGCCTGCATTACCAGCAATCGCACGTCCAGGCTCCAAGAGAATCTCCAGGTCACGGTCTTTTAATAATGGAGCCAGTGCCTGTGCGTATTCAGCTGGTGTGGGAGGCGTTTCATCACGGTAATGAATGCCTAAACCACCGCCGATATCGAGATGTTCAATGTGAATACCATCTTCAGCTAGCCCATCTATCAGCGTCAATACACGCTCCAAAGCATCCACAAAAGGAGCTACAGAGGTCAGCTGAGAACCGATATGACAATCCACCGCGACTACATCTAAATTTGGCATGTTTTGAGTAGAACGATACACCTCACGTGCATCCTCAATCGCGATACCAAATTTGTTCTCCTTCAGCCCTGTCGAAATATATGGATGAGTTTGCGCATCCACATCGGGATTGACGCGAATGGAAACAGGCGCTTTTTTTCCTAATCGACCTGCAACAGTATTAATACGATCTAATTCAGGGATCGACTCCACGTTAAAACAACGTATGCCGTGTTGCAGTGCATATTCAATTTCCTGCTCAGTCTTACCGACACCAGAAAAAACGGTTTTAGCCGGATCACCACCAGCGGCAATGACTCTGGCTAATTCGCCCATCGAGACGATATCAAAGCCCGAGCCTTGTTTTGCCAGCACGTTTAATACAGCCAGATTAGAGTTTGCTTTCACGGCATAACAAACAAGGTGAGGATAGCCTGAAAAAGCATCATCAAACGCTTGCCAGTGATTCTCCAATGCGGACCGCGAGTAAATATAAACAGGTGTGCCATATTGTTCTGCAATTTTATCAACCGACACATTCTCTGCGTGCAATGTGCCCGCCTGATAATCAAAATAACTCATTTCTACCTTACCCTGCCGCAATTAAATTTGTCTGGCCTTCCGGCATGTAGAGATCCCCTTTTTGTCCACAGCCAGTCACGGCCATCAGCACGCAAACCAGCAATGCCAGTCTGGTCCAGCAAGAAATTGCTCGCATTTTATTTCCTCAAAAAATTTATTCGGCAGTATATAACGTTGCAGACTGATTCGTCTTAAATCTGAAAACTAGAATTTCTCGTTTAACTTACATACTATTAGTGTTCCTAGATTAGCTTATGTTAAGGAATCACAAATAGTCATGGCAAATATGGCAGCCCCCATGAGACTCAGTGGCCTCGCTCGACGCCTAGTTAACGAAGGTCTTTTAACTGAAGAGCAAGCACTGCATGCCCAGTCTGCAGCCAAAGAAGCCAAGCAGCCTTTCGTGACATATCTGGTTAATCACAAAATTCTGGCCAGTGCCGATATTGCGGCGATTGCCTCCCAGGAATTTGGTGTACCGCTTTTCGATATTGATGCGATGAATCTGGATCTGGCTGCGACGTCACTGATTCAGGAAAAGTTAATCCGTCAACATAACGCATTGCCTCTATTCCAACGTGGTAAACGTCTCTATGTTGCCGTGTCAGACCCGACAAACTTACAAGCACTAGATGAATTCCAGTTCAATACGGCCATGAACACGTTTCCGGTGTTGGTTGATGAACAAAAACTCTCCAACATTATCGAAAAAGCGCTGGATAAAACCAATGAAAAATTAGATAACTTCGATGATGAAGAACTGGATGATATAGATCTTGGTCCCGATGAAGATGCAGACAAAGCGGATCAACTCAACGATAAAAACATTGATGATACCCCTGTCGTTCGTTTTATAAACGGTATTCTCACCAATGCTATCAAGTCCGGCGCATCCGATATTCACTTTGAACCTTATGAACAAAAATACCGGGTCCGGGTGCGTATCGATGGCATGCTTCACGAAATGAAAACAGCACCTGTCGCTCTGGGTGGACGCATTGCAGCACGTTTGAAAGTCTTATCACGCTTAAATATCGCAGAACGTCGCGTGCCACAGGATGGTCGGATGCGACTCAAAATGTCGAAAAATAAAGCTATCGATTTTCGTGTGAACACCTGCCCGACTTTGTTTGGTGAAAAAATCGTTTTGCGTATCTTGGATCCGACCAGTGCTCAATTAGGTATTGATGCTTTAGGTTACGAAGAAAATCAAAAGAAAACGTTTCTGGAAATCATGCATAAACCCTACGGCATGGTACTGGTTACAGGTCCGACCGGTAGTGGTAAAACCGTCTCGCTTTATACCGCATTAAATATCCTCAATACTGGTGATCGTAATATCTCGACCGCTGAAGATCCGGCTGAAATTAGTTTACCGGGTATTAATCAGGTTAATGTTCATCCAGCCATCGGCCTCACCTTTTCCGAAGCTTTACGTGCATTTTTACGTCAGGATCCTGATGTCATCATGGTCGGTGAGATCCGTGATCTGGAAACGGCAGAAATTGCCATCAAAGCCGCACAAACCGGACACATGGTGTTTTCTACTTTACATACTAATGACGCACCACAGTCATTAACACGCCTTATGAACATGGGGGTACCAGCCTTTAATATCGCTTCTGCCGTCTCTCTCATCATTGCTCAACGTCTGGCGAGAAGACTGTGCTCAAAATGTAAAGCACCAGAAACACTTCCTGATGAAGCACTGTTAACAGAAGGTTTCACACAGGCTCAAATTGATGCCGGTGTCACAGTTTATAAAGCGGTAGGATGCGATAGTTGTACAGAAGGCTATAAAGGCCGTGTCGGTATTTATCAGGTCATGCCGGTATCCGAGGCAATGGGTCGCATCATTATGGAAGGTGGTAATGCAATCCAGTTAGCGGATCAGGCTGAAAAAGAAGGCATTGACGATCTTCGTAAGTCTGGACTCAAAAAAGTCGCAGCTGGCTTGACCAGTCTTGAAGAAGTCAATCGTGTAATCAAGGAGTAAGATGTGGCTCAAGCACAAGCGGCTAAAGCAAAAAAAGTCAAAGTACCCGATATCTTTCTCTGGCAGGGAACCAATAAACAGGGCCGAAAAGTTAAAGGTCAGATCAGTGCTGAAAATCTGAATCAGGCTAAAATGGATCTGCGTCGCCAAGGGATTACGCCGTTAAAAGTACGCAAAAAACCTAAAGACCTATTCGCGCCAAGAAAACCAAAAATCAAGCCGTCTGACATTGCTGTATTCAGCCGAATGCTCGCCACCATGATGTCTTCAGGTGTGCCACTAATGCAATCATTGCAAATTATCGGCGAAGGCCACGAAAACAGTAGTATGCAAGAAATGATTCTGGCCATTAAAGCTGATGTCGAGTCAGGCACGAGTCTGGCTGAATCCTTGTCCAAATACCCTCATCATTTTGATGATTTATATGTCAACCTCATTAATGCAGGTGAGCAATCTGGTGCATTGGAAACGTTGTTACATGAGATTGCAGCCTATCAGGAGAAAACGGAGGCCTTAAAAGCTAAAATTAAAAAAGCCCTTGTTTACCCTGCCTCAATTGTCGTCGTGGCCTTTATTGTGACGGCCATCCTGATGATTTTTGTTATTCCCCAATTCGAGTCACTTTTCAAAGGCTTTGGGGCTGATCTGCCTGGTCTAACAAAGTTAGTCATCCGAGTATCCGAAGTTTTCCAGGAAAAATGGTGGTTAATTTTTGGCATCATTATCGGTGCCATCTATGCCGCGATGGAATCTCGTAAGCGTTCACGCAAGGTTCAACATTTCCTCGACAGGATGTTACTTAAAATTCCTGTTGTGGGTGAGATCATGCGTAAAGCCGCTATCGCCCGCTTTGCCAGAACTTTTTCAACCATGTTCAAAGCCGGTGTGCCGATGGTAGAAGCAATGACCTCCGTTGCTGGCGCCACCGGTAACGTGGTTTTTGGTGAAGCAACACTGGTTATGCGTGATGATGTTGCTACCGGCACACAATTGAACAAAGCCATGATTGATGTCGAATTATTCCCTAATATGGTTGTACAAATGGTCGCTATCGGTGAAGAGTCCGGCTCATTGGATGCTATGTTGGCGAAAGTTGCCGAATTCTTTGAAAGTGAAGTGGATGATGCTGTCGATAATATGACGGCTCTGTTAGAGCCTCTCATCATGGTGTTTTTGGGTGGTATTGTCGGCACTCTGGTTATTGCGATGTATCTTCCTATATTTAAACTCGGTGCAGCTATTTAACCATGCCCATTATTGATTATCTGGCAGTATCGCCAGTCGCCTGGATAGTTGTAGCCAGTATACTTGGCCTACTGGTTGGCAGTTTTCTGAATGTCGTTATTTATCGTCTGCCTATTATTATGCAACGCGAATGGGCCGAGCAGTGTGCTGAGTTAACTGGAGAAGTCAGTAGTCAGCCTGAAACCGCCTTCTCTCTTTCCAAACCACGCTCTGCTTGTCCTCATTGTGGTCATGCCATCTCAGCTTTAGAAAATATTCCCGTTATCAGCTACTTAGTATTAGGTGGTAAATGTAAAGCATGTCGAACACCGATATCTATACGCTATCCCATTATCGAACTTATATCAGCATGCATGTCAGCCACCATAGCTTGGCAGTTTGGCTTTGACTGGAATGCCATAGGCGGGCTTTTTCTTAGCTGGGCCCTGCTTGCTTTAACGTTTATTGATGTCGATCATCAGCTCTTACCTGACAAAATTACGCTTCCACTCATCTGGTTAGGATTAATTTTTAACTTAGGTACGGTTTACACTGATCTTAATAGTAGTGTTATTGGCGCTGTGGCAGGCTATCTATCACTTTGGAGTATCTATCACCTGTTTAGACTAGTCACAGGTAAAGAAGGTATGGGCTACGGTGATTTTAAGCTTCTTGCAGCACTAGGTGCCTGGATGGGCTGGCAAGCGTTGCCGATGATTGTTTTATTATCATCCTTTGTTGGCGCGGTCATCGGTGTCACACTCATTCTACTAAAGCAGCATCAGCGTGATATTCCTATTCCATTTGGGCCTTATCTTGCCATTGCCGGCTGGATAGCTCTTGTGTGGGGAGATACGATTAACAGCACTTACCTTCATTGGTCAGGACTTGCTTAATGGTATTTAAGGTTGGCCTCACTGGTGGCGTTGCCAGTGGAAAATCGACCATCACTAATCTCTTTCACGACCAATACCAGATTGATGTAATTGATGCAGATAAGATTGCACATAATCTTTTAGTAAAAAACTCAAGTTGTTATCACGAAGTCGTTGAGACTTTCGGAGAGTCCGTTTTATTGGATAATGGTGAAATTAATCGTCGTTATCTCCGCGAACGCATATTTCGTGAAGCTGCTGCTAAACAACAACTTGAAGCCATATTACATCCTGTCATTCGTCAGCAATTGTTCAGTGAGGCGGAGCATGCAACATCAGCTTATTGTATTTTATCTGTGCCGCTGTTAATCGAAGTAGGTCTGCATAGAGAAGTCGATCGAGTTTGCGTTATTGATGTCAGTGAAGATGTACAGTTAGCGCGCTTAATCAGCCGTGATAAGCTCTCTACTGAAACCGCTATAGCCATGATCAAAAACCAATGTGACCGCGCAGTACGCTTGCAACATGCCGATGATATTATTAATAATAATGATTCAAAAGATTCATTGGCTCATCAAGTGGCTAAATTACATGAACTCTTCTTAAAGTTTGCTGACCAATCACATTAAGTTGCTTGCCAGCATAGAGTCATGGACAATAACCTCATTCACTTACCGTTATAAAAAAAGACCCGTGTCAGATTCGATAATTTTTGAACAACCACTCAATGAACGAATTCGGACCTTTCTGAGGTTAGAATTTCTATTTAAACGTGTTGATTCTGCATTGAAGGGCCAATCCGAAATGCATCATCGCGATGCATTGGATGGGATATTGAGCATGCTCAGTGTATTTGAGCGTAGCGATATGAAACAAGAATTAATGAAAGAGATCGAACGCTTGATTGCCAATCTTTCAGCGCTTGAGAATACGCCAGGAGTGGACCGGCAGGCATTAGATGCATTACTTTCGGATCTCGATCAAAGCCTGGATGCTTTGCATATCCAGAAATCAGGCTTAGGTCAGCAGCTAAGAGACAATGAGTTTTTATACAGTATTCGCCAGCGCTCCAGTATTCCCGGCGGTACCTGTGAATTTGATTTACCTTCTTACCACTTCTGGCTACAACATACTGTCGCTGAGACGCGTTCAGAACAACTTCAGCTTTGGATGAATGAATTTATCTCGGTCAGAAATGCAGTGGAATTAAGCTTACGTCTTATCCGTGGCAGTGTTGGGTTTAGAGATGAAGTGGCAGAAGCAGGCTTCTATCAACGTAGTCTGGATTCAAATCAGCCTTACCAGCTTATTCGGGTTGAAATTCCACGTGATAAAGCCTATTTTCCTGAAGTCAGTGGAGGGAAACATCGATTCACTGTGCGCTTCATGCTGTTTGATATCCAACAGCGACCGCAACAATCATTCGAAAGCATCCCCTTTAAACTCAGCTGTTGTGCAATGTAATCATGGTAACGATTGTTAACTGCCCACAATGTGGTAAACAAGTTCCTTGGCAAGCAGATCAAATCTGGAAGCCCTTTTGTAGTGAACGCTGTAAGCTAATCGACCTCGGTGAATGGGCTTCTGAAGGACACAAAATTCCTGGTCCTCCGGTTAATACCCCTCTGGATGATGATGACTCAGACTATCACTAGCCTTAGGCATCACCTGCAGTCAAAATACCTTGTTCATAAGAAAAATTAAGCATTCGATTCAGTGGAATCAGTGCCTTTTGACGAACATCCTCATCGACTTCAATCGTATTATTCATCTCGACCAATGTCTTATGTAAGTTCACAAGCGTATTCATTGCCATCCACGGACAATGGGCACAGCTTTTACACGTAGCACTTTTACCACCTGTCGGCGCAGGTATTAAACGTTTATCTGGAACAGCCTGACTCATTTTATAAAACAAGCCGTAATCCGTAGCAATAATCAACGTATCCGCTTTTGAGGCTTTACCCGCGGCAATAATTTGTTTAGTTGAACCCACAAAGTCTGCCTTGGCAATCACCGCCTCAGGTGACTCAGGATGCACTAACACCTCTGCCTCAGGATATTTTTTCATAAGTTGTTCAAGTTCATACAGCTTAAACTCGTCATGAACAACGCAATGGCCTTGCCATAACAACATATCGGCATCGGTTTTATTCTTGATATATTGACCCAGATGGCGGTCAGGACCCCATATAATTTTTTTACCGTCGGCTTTCAAGGATTCAATAATCTGAATGGCGTTACTGGATGTCACAATCCAGTCAGCACGGGCTTTTACTTCAACACTGGTATTGGCATAAACCACCACAGTGCGATCAGGGTGCTGGTCACAAAATTCACTAAAGGCGTCTATTGGACAGCCCAGATCAAGTGAACATTCTGCTTCCAGTGTCGGCATAATCACGGTTTTTTCCGGACTCAGTATTTTTGCCGTTTCCCCCATAAAGCGAACACCACAAACAACTAATGTATCAGCTGGATGCTTAGCACCAAAATTAGCCATATCCAGAGAGTCAGACACATAGCCGCCAGTCTGTTCAGCCAAAGCCTGCAGCTCATCGTCAACATAATAATGAGCAATCATCACGGCATTTTTTTCTTTTAGCAGGTGTTTGATTTTCTCAATATAATCCGCTTTTTCTTCTTCTGAAAGCCAGGGTGTTGGCGCCACATTGTCGATGATTGAGTCAATTTTTGACTGAAGAGATTGAGGAATGGCTTCTGCTAAACTCATAATTCTAAACTGCCTGTGTGGTATTCAATTGCTGTTGTATTGCTGTCACAATAATTTTATTGGCTGCTGGAAATTCGTAATAATCGAGGGCTGCAATATCAACCCATTTAATGGTTTGACCTTCATGCCCTGTTGGCGTTCCATCAAAAGCATCTATCCACCAGACGTCCAGTAATACTGACTTATCGCCATAATCATGACTGTGCTCTATAAGCGGTTCAGCACGGAGAATATCGATAGCTAATTCTTCTTTGATTTCTCGCGTCAGAGCCTGCTGGACCGTCTCGCCCGACTCGACTTTACCGCCGGGGAATTCCCATAAATTACCCTGATGCTGGTCAGGCTTACGCAGCGCAATAAGCACTTCTTTTTGCTGCACAATAACGGCGACAGCCACATGTATTTGACTCATTTATTCTGACCCGTGAGCGTGAATAACGCCCCACAGTAAGGGCAAGCGACTTCACCTTTCGTTTCTATATCGAGATATACCCGAGGGTGTGCATTCCACACCGGCATATCAGGCATGGGACAGCTCAAAGGGAGATCGTCAGGATGAACCCAATAATGTTTTTCAGCACACGATTTATCACTATTTTGTTCACCCATAAGATCTCCTAGATAACTATTCAGCCTGTGGATTTTTCCTCAATCTAATGTTCAGCTCTTTCAATAACGTATCATCAATAGGGCTAGGGGCATCAGTTAATAGACAACTGGCTGATTGTGTTTTTGGGAACGCCATGACATCACGAATAGATGCCGCTCCGGTCATCAGCATGACCAAGCGATCCAAACCAAATGCCAGCCCGCCATGCGGAGGACAGCCATATTTCAGTGCATTTAATAAGAAGCCAAATTTATCCTGTGCTTCTTCTTCATCAATACCCAGTAATTCAAATACTTTTTGCTGAACATCGGTCTTATGAATACGCATTGACCCACCGCCCAGCTCTGTACCATTCAAGACCATGTCATATGCACGTGACAGACATTTTTCTGGGTCAGAATCTAACAAGGCCAGATCCGATTCGCGTGGTGCTGTAAACGGATGATGTAGCGCATGCCAGCGTTCTGACTTTTCATCCCATTCAAACATAGGGAATGCGACGACCCATAAAGGTTTCCAGCCACGTTCAACCATACTAAGATCATGGCCCAGTTTGACACGCAATGCACCCAGAGACTCGTTAACGATGGTGGCTTTATCAGCGCCGAAGAAGACCAAATCGCCAGTTTCGGCAGAAACGCGCTGCATGATGGCAGAAACAACTTCATCAGGTAAAAACTTCAGAATCGGAGACTGCAAGCCTTCGCGTCCCGCCTCAGCATCATTTACCTTGATATAAGCCAGCCCTTTAGCACCATAAATGCTGACATATTTCGTGTAGTCATCAATTTCTTTACGACTCAGGTTATTACCACCTGGTACTTTCAAAGCTGCCACACGACCGCGTGGATCATTAGCGGGTGCAGAGAAGACTTTAAAATCGACTTCGCCCATTAAATCACTGACATCAACCAATTCCAGCGGAATGCGCAGATCAGGTTTATCACTACCAAAACGATCCATGGCTTCAGCATAGGTCATTCTTGGGAAAGGATTCGGTAAGGCTTCTTCCAGCACATTAGCAAAAAGACTGCGAATCATTTCTTCCATCATGTTCATGAAATCTTCTTCTTCAACAAAAGAAGTTTCAATATCAATCTGAGTGAATTCAGGTTGACGATCCGCACGTAAATCTTCATCACGGAAACAACGGACAACTTGGTAATAGCGGTCCATACCTGACATCATCAACAACTGCTTAAAAAGCTGGGGAGATTGCGGCAACGCGAAGAACTCACCCTGATGGGTACGGCTAGGTACAAGGTAATCACGAGCCCCTTCTGGTGTAGCTTTTGTCAGAATGGGTGTTTCAATATCTAAAAAGCCGTTTGAGTCGAGATAGCTACGTAACTGACGGGTAATCTGTGAACGAAAACGTAAGCGTTGTTGCATTTCAGGACGACGTAAATCGATATAACGATAACGCAGACGAATATCTTCATTGACGTCCAGCAATTCATTCAACGGGAAAGGAGGAGTTTCTGATGCGTTGAGTATTTCAAGTTTCTTAGCAATGATCTCAATCTTACCGCTACGCAAATCAGCATTATCACTACCGGCAGGTCTGAGCTGAACAATACCCTCAATTTTCAGAACATATTCACTTCTTACACGTTCAGCATGAGCAAAACAATCAGCATCTTCAGGATTACAAACAACCTGGACTAACCCTTCGCGGTCCCGTAAATCAATAAAAATGACACCACCGTGATCTCGTCTACGATGCATCCAGCCAACAATAGAAACTGACTGACCTTCGAGGGTTTCATTTACCTCGCCGCAATAATGGCTACGCATAATAACTTCCAATCTTTAAAATTTTTATAGTTTGCAATTGAGTTCTGAATAGTTGAATTCGAACCCATCAATTTATTTAACTTAGGCTTTTGTTGTCGGCCTGTTGTTTGTGCAATTGTTCTTTCTTCCAATCTGGAACAACAACCCCCATTGAGATAATCATTTTCAAGCCTTGTTCGACTGTCATATCCAACTCAATAACATCCTCTTTCGGCAGCATCAGCACAAATCCTGAGGTGGGATTCGGTGTCGTTGGTATAAACACACTCATCACTTCAGATTGTGTTTTTTCTTGTACTTCACCAAGCTGATCAGATGTCATAAAGGCTAGGCTCCAGACACCTTTCCTTGGATATTCCACTAACAATACACGACGAAATGACTGACCATCGGTTGTTAATACTGCTTCTAATATCTGTTTAATGCCAGCATATAGTGTTCTGACTAAGGGAATCCTAGATAACAAAGATTCCCAAGCATTAACTAAACGTCTTCCTAATAAGTTGGCAACAATCATACCGGTTGCTAACACCAATACAACCGCTAACAAAACGCCTAATCCAGGGATGTGAAACCCTAATAAATTATCTGGCTGATACACATGAGGTAATAGTAATAATGTTTGATCTAAAAACCCCACGATAGCGCGGATAACTAAAAAGGTGATACCCAAGGGCATCCATACAAGTAATCCGGCTATCAGGTATTTACGCATTTACTTTCTAAATAAAATGTATCAATCAATGGCAGCCACAGCCTGTTCCGCATGCAGCTGCACTAGTCTTTTTTGCGCTATCGCTTGCCCCACTCTCAGCTAAGTTACGTTTACTACCTGTTTTAAAGTCAGTCTCGTACCAGCCATCTCCTTTCAAGCGAAATCCTGAAGCTGATACCAGTTTACGCAGCTGCGCTTGTTCACATGCCGGGCAATGCACAAGGGGCTCATCACTAATTTTTTGCAGTGCTTCAAACTCATGTCCACAGGCATCACAGCGATATTCATAAAGTGGCATTATTCCTTCCTCATACTATAGAAAAATGTTGGAGACCACTTTTAATAGTGTCTCGAAAACCGCATTTCAAGAGTTAAACTCATTAATTATAACTAAAAAGTTCTCTTGCCGCCGTGCTCACTTTCAACATGGGTATTTTAATACGCTAAACTATATCGATGAGATCCCATAATGATTGGCAGGCCATACGCCGACTTCTTCCCTTTTTAAAGAAATTCAAAGGCCGTGTATTGTTCGCACTTGGCCTTCTGACGCTAGCAAAATTGGCTAACGTAACCGTCCCTATTACTCTGAAACATGCCATTGATGCTCTAGACCCTCAACATCAAGAGATTATTTACCTTCCCATTTTTATGCTGGTTGCATATGGTCTTTTACGCTTTGCTAGCAGCGCTTTTAGTGAGCTGCGTGACGCCCTGTTTGCCAAAGTAATATTTCGCTCGGTTCGGCGAATAGCGACACAAATTCTCTCACACTTACACGATCTATCTTTGCAATTTCACTTACAGAGACAGACGGGGGGCATATCACGTGATATTGAGCGTGGTAGCCGAGGCATCAGTTTTCTGATGAACTTCATGATATTCAATATATTACCAACACTGGTAGAAATAGGCCTTGTTAGTGCCATCTTGCTTATCAACTATGACAGCATTTTTGCGATTATTACCACCAGCACCATTCTCATATATATCTTCTACACACTCATCATCACTGAATGGCGAATGCGTTATCGTCGAAGAATGAATGAGATGGACTCTCAAGCTAATAATCAGGCAATAGACAGCCTGATGAATTACGAAACGGTCAAATACTTCAACAATGAGACTCTCGAAGTGTCTCAATACGATGAAAAACTGGCTTCCTGGGAAAAGTCGGCCATACATAATCAGACATCGTTATCGGTATTAAATATCGGACAAGGCATTATCATTTCTGCTGGTCTGACCGCTCTCATGTTACTTGCCGGTCAAGGCGTCGTTAATGCTCAGTTATCACTTGGTGATTTGGTACTCATCAATGCTTACCTCCTCCAACTCTATATGCCGCTGGGCTTTCTTGGTTTTGTCTACAGAGAAATTCGTCACTCACTGGCAGATATGGAACGGATGTTTAATTTGCTCGATCAACAGCGTGAGGTACCAGACAGCAGGGATGCAGTTGAGATTGATGTGAATGCAGGAGAAATTAAATTTGTTAACGTAAGTTTTTCCTATCATGCCGATAGAATGATATTAAAAAATATCAATTTCACAGCTAAAGCAGGACAAAAACTCGCTATCGTCGGCCCCAGTGGTTCAGGAAAATCAACTATTGTCCGGCTACTCTATCGCTTCTATGATCCACAAGTTGGTCATATCGAAATAGACAATCAAGATATAAAGACGGTTAGCCAAAACAGTTTACGAAAGCACATTGGTGTTGTTCCTCAAGACACCGTTTTATTCAACGATACGATTTATCACAACATTGCTTACGGCAAGCCCTCAGCCAGCAATGAACAAGTCATTATGGCTGCAAAACAAGCTAATTTAGATGACTTTATTAATAATCTACCAGACGGGTACGAAACCATTGTAGGTGAACGAGGATTAAAGCTATCAGGGGGGGAGAAACAGCGTATCGCCATCGCACGAACACTGCTAAAAGCGCCTGAAATCCTATGCTTTGATGAAGCCACTTCAGCGCTTGATAGTCATGCAGAGCAGCGTATTGGGCAAGAAATCATCAATATCAGTGCGAACAAAACCTCACTGGTTATTGCACATAGACTTTCCACTATTGTCGATGCGCATCAAATATTGGTGCTAGACAAAGGGCAGATTGTAGAACAAGGGACACACCAGCAACTCCTACATCAACATGGCGTTTATGCATCCATGTGGCGCCTCCAGCAAAACTACAGAGAAATACCTCATCGTGAGTAAACGGGTTATTTGACACATTTCCATGAGTTTTTTTGGACTTTCTGACAAAACTCAGGTTAGTATGTCGCGCGGTTCTGACCGACATAAATCAATACATACAACAAGATAACGATTTATACCCGTTCAGTTTCGGTTCAGTTTGGTTGTGCCAAACTTGCATCGCACTGGGTCAAATAACCCAATAAAACAAGAGGATTAAAAATGAAATATGGTAAATCACTTATTGCTGCGACTTTAACTGCGGCTACTTTAATGTCGACTTCTGTAATGGCTGAAAACCATACTGTGACAGCTCAAGTAACAGCTTTCAAACCAATGGTTATTAAAGTACAACCAGGTGATACTGTTTCTTTCGAAAACATGAACGGACATATCGCTAATACAAAATTCGTTCAAGCTGACGGTGAACATGAATATATTCCAGAAGGCGCCACCGGCTGGACTTCACAAATGGGTGAAAACTTCACCACACCAGAATTAACAAAAGAAGGTGTTTACTTATATAAATGTGACCCTCACTGGGGTGCAGGCATGGGTGGTGTCATCATTGTCGGCGAACCAACAAACTTAGAAGCTATCAAAGCAACTAAACCAAAAGGCGCTCTGAAACGTCTAGTGAAAAAAGCTGAAAAAGCTGTCAAATAAGATCGACTAAAATCGTTCTGAAATGAGAAGCCCGCCTAATTCTAGGCGGGCTTTTTTGATCATTTACTTCCAGTACTATGATAATATTTATGAGTTTTGTAGTTAACCGTGTCATCGAACAATAATAATTGGTGCGGTTAATAAAGAATTTAAAGATTTTCAGATAGCTGGGAGGACTCCGTCGATGAGTCACAATGTCGATACAGGCAAAAGGCGTTTTCTGACTGCAGCTGCCAGTGTTGTTGGTGGCGCTGGTGCAGTTGCCGTTGCCGTACCATTTGTTTCGTCCATGTTACCTAGTGCTAAGGCTCAGGCCGCCGGTGCACCCGTTGAAGTGGATATTAGTAAGTTAGAAAAAGGGCAGTTATTGACCGTTGAGTGGCAAGGAAAGCCTGTCTGGATTTTCAGACGTAGTGAAGAAACTATCCAAACGCTTGTTTCTCTGGATGAGAAACTCGTCGACCCTCATAGTGAAATGGCTAGTCAACAACCCTCTTATTGCCAAAACGAAGCACGCTCTATTCGAGATGAATTGATGGTGCTTGTTGGCATTTGTACACATTTAGGCTGCTCCCCGACATACCGACCAGAATTAGCACCAGAAGATCTTGGCAAAGATTGGAAAGGTGGTTTCTTCTGTCCATGTCATGGTTCAAAGTATGACCTCGCTGGTCGTGTTTTCCAGAATATGCCTGCTCCGAAAAATATGCTCGTGCCTCCTTATCATTTTGAAGGCGACAATGTAGTGATTGTAGGTGAAAGTTTAGAAGGAGCCGCGTAATGTTTTCCGGATTTATGAACTGGGTAGATGCCCGCTTCCCTGCATCAAAAATGTGGCGTGAGCATCTTTCTGAATATTATGCGCCAAAGAATTTTAATTTTTGGTACTTCTTTGGTTCATTAGCTTTACTGGTTTTAGTCATACAGATTGTCACCGGTATATTTCTAACCATGAATTACAAACCTGACGCAGCCTTAGCGTTTGCTTCTGTTGAATACATCATGCGCGATGTTCAATGGGGTTGGCTGATACGGTATATGCATTCCACTGGTGCCTCAGCATTTTTTGTTGTCGTTTATCTTCATATGTTTCGAGGCTTAATCTACGGTTCGTATAAGCAACCACGTGAACTTGTATGGTTATTCGGGATGCTGATATACCTTGTTCTCATGGCTGAAGCATTCATGGGTTATCTGCTACCTTGGGGACAAATGTCTTATTGGGGTGCTCAAGTTATTATTTCGCTATTCGGCGCCATTCCTTTTATAGGTGAGCAACTGGCATTATGGATTCGAGGTGACTTTGTTGTTGCAGATGCCACGCTGAATCGTTTCTTTGCCTTCCATGTCATTGCTTTACCTATAGTCTTGCTTGGGCTTGTTGTCGCACACATCATTGCTTTGCATGAAGTTGGCTCCAACAACCCTGATGGCGTTGAAATCAAGAAACTAAAAAACAAGGAAGGTAAGCCTTTAGACGGCATTCCTTTTCACCCTTACTACACGGTGAAAGATATCGTGGGCGTTATCGTCTTCCTCATCATATTCTCACTGGTATTGTTTTACATGCCAGAGATGGGTGGCTGGTTCCTGGAGCATGCTAACTTCATCCCTGCGGATCCATTAAAAACACCAGAACATATTGCACCTGTTTGGTACTTCACTCCTTTTTATGCCATTTTGAGGGCTGTACCGAGTATCAATGCCTCTGCATTTCCTGGTGTGGTAGCAATGGGCTTATCTATCGTCTTTTTATTTCTATTACCTTGGTTAGATAGAAGTCCGGTTAAATCCATTCGTTACCGTGGTCCATACTTTAAGATCGCTCTTACCTTGTTTATTATCAGCTTCTTTGTTCTCGGCTTTTTAGGCACACAACCTGCTACAGAGCTGTACACACTGATAGCTCAAATTTCGTCAGTCGTTTATTTTGCTTTCTTCATCTTTATGCCGTTTTATACGAAATTTGACAAAGATAAACCTGTGCCAGAAAGGGTGACATTCAAATGAAATCATTAATACTGACATTATTAATTTCGCTCACCTCATTTCAGGTGCTAGCAGCAGAAGCCACTCACGTTGATAAAGTTGAAGTTGATATTACTGATCAAGCTTCTCTTCAACGGGGTGCAAAAACCTTCGTTAACTATTGTTTGAGTTGTCATCAGGCTGCCTATATGCGGTATAACCGTATGGCAAAAGATTTGGGGTTAACGGATGATCAGGTCAAAGATAATCTGATGTTCGCATCTGATAAGGTGGGTGACACCATGACGGTTGCTATGCGCCCAGAAGATGCAAAAAAATGGTTTGGTGTAACACCACCAGATTTATCTGTGATCGCGCGTTCCAGAGGAACAGACTGGTTATATACTTATCTGAGAACATTTTATCTTGATTCTTCTCGTCCCGTTGGTACGAATAACCTGGCATTTAAAGATGTTGGTATGCCGCATGTTCTATGGGAACAACAGGGTTATCAGACCAAAGACGAGAAAACAGGCGAATTAATTTCACCTGAAAATGCACCACTTTCTACACATGAATATAATCAGTTAGTTTATGATTTAGTTAACTTTCTTGAATATATTGGTGAGCCATCAAAACTTCAGAGAATGGCACTTGCCAAATGGGTTCTGCTGTATCTGGTATTATTTTTACTGATTGCATATCCATTGAAAAAAGCTTTCTGGAAAGATATTCACTAAGTCACCATTGATGAAAATAACAGATGATAGGATCAGATAAAAAATGAATAGTACTCGCCGTTCTAAAATGACGGTTTTCTCTGATCCTATCTGTCCTTTTAGTCATCAGATCCGTATCATTCTTCATGAAAAAGAGATTGATGCCAATATTGAGTCTTTAACCGAAGGCAATTGGCCAGAAGAGGTTGCCATTGCTAATCCTTATGGTATTGGTCCAACATTATTTGATCGTGACTTAGTGCTATTCAATGCCAGTGTCATTGCTGAATATTTAGACGAACGTTTTCCTCATCCACCATTGATGCCTGTTGACCCAGTCGCCAGGGCAAAGACACGTCTAATGCTTTATAGAGTTGATAAAGATTGGTACTCACACTGGAATGTCATCTCAGGACGTGAAAAAGGGAATGTCAGCAAAGCCCGTAAAACGATTCAAGAAGACTTGACGGTACTTGCGCCCTTATTTGAAGACTCAGCATTTTTTATGGGTGATGAATTTTCTATATTGGATTGCACGCTTGCGCCATTGTTATGGCGACTTCCAGCTTTAAAAATAAAGCTGCCTGCCAGCGCCGCTGCAGTAGAAAAATATGCACAGAAAATTTTCCGTAGAGAGAGTTTTCAACTGAGTTTAACGCCAGCAGAAAAGGCCATGCGATAAATCTTATGACTTCACAAAAGCCATATCTTATTCGAGCTATACATGAGTGGTTACTCGATAATGCCAGCACACCATATGTATTGGTCAATACAGAGTATGATGGTGTTCAAGTACCCACTGATTTTGTACGTGATGGACGTATCGTGCTCAATATTGCACCTGATGCGGTTAGAGATCTTCATATCAACAATGACTGGCTCAGCTTTTCAGCAAGATTTGCAGGAAAGCCGATGGATATTTTTATCCCCGTGATTGCTGTTCAGGCAATTTATAGCAAAGAAAATAATGAAGGTATGTTTTTTCCAGAAGAGGATAATCCGCCTCCACCACCACATTCACCTGAGCCAGATGAAACAGTGGAAAAAACAGCTAAAAAACCAGCAAGCCGTCCAAGCCTGAAAGTCGTCAAATAGTTTATAGCTGATATTTTTCCATACGATAACGCATCGCCATTCTGGTTAAGCCAAGCTCACGAGCAGCACGTGAAACGTTTCCAGCAGTGCGTTCCAGCGCTTTTTCTAATAAATATTTTTCTACTTGTTCCAAGGTCATATGTCCAAGTACTTCAACAGGATCTTGTTGAAGTGATTTCGTGACGGTTGTCTGCATTATTAACTGGGGTATATCTATTAAACCATCTGTAGACATCATGACGGCACGTTCAACCACGTGCTGTAACTCGCGAATATTGCCAGGCCAGTGGTAATCTTCCAATGCATTTACCGCGGTCTCAGTAAAAACGGGTAAATCAAGTCCATATCGTCTTGCCACTATGGCGACAAAATGCGCCGCGAGTGGTGCAATATCCATTTTTCTCTCTCTGAGTGGAGGCATCTGTAACTGTATGACGTTTAGACGAAAGTACAGATCTGAGCGAAACTCACCATCAGCTACCATTTGAGGAAGATCACGGTTTGTGGCTGCAATAAAATGTGCAGAGACGGGTCTTTCCTGTGTAGCACCAATACGTCTCACCTGACGCCGCTCTAAGACATTCAGTAATTTCGATTGCAATTCAATTGGCAGTTCGCCTATCTCATCCAAAAAAACAGTGCCAGCTTCAGCAACTTCAATGAGTCCTGCTTTAGCTTGGTGTGCATTTGTAAATGCCCCTCGCTCATAGCCAAAAAGCTCAGCTTCTATTAATTCTTTTGGTAATGCAGCACAATCAACGTGCACAAAAGGTTTGTCACACCATTTACCCGATTGATGGTAGTAGCGCGCGAGCACATCTTTACCTGTACCTGTCTCACCATTGATCAAAATAATGGGAAACTCAGTTTCGGCACGATCAACTAACTGGATTATGCGTTCCATTTGCTGCTTAATTGAATGCATGGCACTACTGTGACCGATCATCACCACAGGCTCGCTACCATGTGCCTCTCGCACATGGGAATAGTCAAGTTGCTGGCTCAGCTTTTGTGTTTGCATCACCTTATTTAAAGTCAGTACGAGCTCATCTAAGTCGACCGGCTTTTTCAGATAGTCTGTTGCCCCCAGTTTCATGGCTTGAACGGCATCTTCTAACTCACCGTAGGCTGTCATCATAATGACAGGAATGGCATGCCATGATTGATGCGCTCTCAGACTCTGTAAAAAATCGAGTCCACTAGCATCCGGTAAACGAACATCGAGCAAGATGACATCGGGTAATGATTTTTCTAAATACTCATTGGCATCAGTGATCGTTTCCATCACTGTTGCGGTATGACCTTCTCTTTGAAGCCGCTTCAAAACAGATTTTGCAAACAATGTTTCATCTTCGACTAGTAAAACATTCAACATCAAGTAACCTTAATTAATTTGGGTAGTTTAATTGTGACCGAAGTGCCTTTTTCCTCGTTAGCGTTATAAATTAGCTCTCCTTGGTGCTGTTTTATGACTTTTAAAGTAAAAGGGATGCCTAAACCAAAACTGAGTCGCTTGGTTTCATCTCTACCAATCACATTCTCTTCTATTGGATCAAAGTTAATTCCTTTCCCTTTGTCACGAATGCTGAGTTCAATGTGATCAATGTCTTCTTTGTATACCAGTACTATTTCTGATGAAACAGCTGATGCTTCAATCCCATTCTGTAGGAGGTTAAATATAGCTTGCTCCATCAAATTAATGTCAATCATCAGCTCAGTAGAGCCAATATCCCAGCCTTCACGTCTGATTTGTATATCTTTGTCTTTAAGCTGCAAATCCATCATTAGGAGTGAATTATCAGCGGCAGCGGTCAATGAATGGTAAATAAAATGGGCTTTGATAGGATGCAAATAGGTTAATAAGGAGGTCACCCAACGTTCAAGACGGTCAACAGCGATAATGATATCTTTTAGTGCTTCCTGAATTTCTGGTTCCGTATTCTCATCAAGCGTAACTTGTGATGCAGCGCGTATTCCTGCTAATGGGTTCCTGATATTGTGGGCAACAATAGGAACCAGCTCACCCAAAGCAGCTTGTTTTTTTGCATCAATGAGCCGATCACGATTGATGGCCAAATCATTCGCCATAGAATTTATCGCATCAGAGAGACGAACTAATTCCTCCACGCCACCACGCTTTATTTCATGCTTGAGATCACCTTTACTAAAACGCCGCGCGCCATGCATAACTCTGGCGAGAGGTTTAAGTACATTATTATTAACAAACTGTCGTGACAGTAACAATAAAGTGAATGCCAGTAAGACAGGGATAGGAACCAATAACATTAACTGTGACATCCATTTCTGCCGATCATCAGCCAATGCGTACTGCTTACTATTAAGTAAGCTTTCAAACTGGCCAAAAGCATCCTCAAGCTCTTTAAAGGTGTATTTTTCCAATTGTAGGTTAAGTAACTCTTTTTGCTGCTCAGAAGGATTATCTGCCGTTAGTAATAGAGATGTCTCACCGTGAAATCGCTGATAAGCAACCTCAATATCGATAACTGCGTGTAATTCTCTCCCTTCAATTGCTTCCTGTTTGAGTTCCTGAATGAATCCATTGATTCTGTTGGTATAGTCTTCATATTCCTCAGGAGCAGACTCATCATCTAAAAAGTTTGCATCAAAGACTTCTTTTAATTGTCGATATAACTCACCCCGGATATTTTGCATATGATTATTCATCGAGGTTAGCCGTAAAGATTCCTCCGAACTTTGCTGCCATGCAAACGCCCAGACAATACCAACACTGGCAGTCACCAGAATAATAATGAAGAAGCTAAGCTCATGTAATAATAATGAGCCTTGAATACTCCGAAAACGAGATAGTAGTTTCATATAAAAAAAACGGGCTGTTGTTAGCCCGTTCAATCATGTTCCTGTCTGATAAATAATAACTTAGGCTGGCTCATAACTCTCAAAAGTAATACTTTCATCAACCAAAGCCGCTTCACCTTCATGCCAAGTGTCGCCATCGGGCACAATGGTCCTAACCTGATAAATTTCACCAGGAATTTCTTCTGATAGAGTAAATATATAATATTTGCTCGCATATAGCTTATAACGTGCATTTTTAGGATCGTTGATATACGGTTGAATAATATACTGCGTGCCCTTCACTTTTTTACCGTTGTAATCAATATCAACCTGTTTTTTTTCTGCACCTGCCGCCATCGCCCAGCGAATTTTACGCTGGAAATAACGCCATTCACCGCCAGTCAGGCGCTTCATATCGTGTACATCAAACTCTAAGAATAAGACAAACACACCATTGCCACGCTGATTTTCCATAGGTTCGTATGGACGTTTAAATTTGCCGGTAAAAAAATCAAACGCGAGATCACTACGACCAGTATTACGAATATTAGACACCTGCATTTTTATAGTGTCTTGTCGTGAGTCTTCAACAAAACTCTCTTTTTTATATTGGTATGTTAATTCACCTGGCTGAGTAATGTTTTTTAAGTGTGCTTTATCAAACAACTCATTATTGACTTCAGAAAACCCCGGCTCAGCATATGCAGAACTGAATAGAACAAGAAGCCAGCCTGTCACACATAGCATTAGTATTTTTTTCACTTCGAACCTCTCTCTTTTTTACTTCAATTTTATAGTGTTATTCTTTATGGCTATTCATTATAAATTAGCGATAACCTTATGAAACATGATCGTTTAATTACGCGCTCCATGAAAGCAATATTGTTAGTTTTGACACTATATTTCCTTATTTCGTGCAGTCAATTTCAGCCTGCGGCTCAGATATATGAACGCACTAGCCCTTATTCATTTGATGACACCCTGTTAAATCTTGATATTGCTATTTCTGAGCAAAACTATCGCATTATCCATCGTAGTCATATCGGACAAGCGGTCCGGGATCGGGGAGATGATGATTTTCCTCTAGCGACTATCACCAACTTTTGTAATATCACCTATGCCAAAGAAATGATGCAAATTAATCCACAGCTCATCAACGAGATGCCCTGTTTTATTAGTGTACGTCAGTCTGGTTCAGATGGCGTGGTGGTTAGCACAAAATTAATGGATGAAGATGTCGCCGATACAAAGCAAAGCGAATTTGCAAAAAAAATTAATCTCAACCTGAAAACAATTATCGGGGCAACTATTGAATAGTCACCCCGATACCGGTTTACTTCATCCTAATCGTCATCATCTTTGCGAACACGTTTTTTAGGATATGGATTCACATTTTCCAGTGAAGGCAAATGATATTGAGCCATTATTGCATCAATCTCATCTTTATTTTTTGCTAGAAACTCGTTCAGAAGTGCATTCCATTTTTTATCCTGATAGCGTGTTCCCATACTAAAACTAAAAATAAAGGCCTCACCTAATTCATTCAAAGGCTGTACTGTCATCGGAACATCTGATTCGTTAGCGTAATAACCTGCAATCGGGCCCCATAGTAATGCCACATCAATTGTATCTTTTGCCAATTCTTCATTAATGATCCGACCTGCATTAACACGGGCATCGCCTGGCATCATTTGGAAATATTGAATTTGGTCAGCCAAACCAAGATCCAACAGCGCTTTTGTTGCTACGCCACGATCAAAAATACCAATGCGCAGTGGTTTACCATCTTTTTTGGCTGTAGCAATATCTTTTAATTGATTCAGTTCATACCCTTCGCCTTTACGATAAACCATCGCTTCAATTGAGCTCCAATATGGTTTAGTTGGTTTTAGAAAGTCAGTATGCTCTGGAATACTCATCGCTAAATCACACAAAAACAATCCTGTCTCTGGATCAACTTTTTTAATTGTATTTCGTGAAAAGCCAATTCGTTGCGGGAAAAAGTAATACTCAACAGGTAATCCTAATTCTTTACCTAATAGCTCAGCAATCTTATTGTCAAAACCTTCCCCTTCTCTATTTGAGTAAGGTAGGTTATAGCCATCGGCACAGACGCGAACGGCTTTTTGTCCAGGTAGTGGCTTCAAGTCACCTGCTGCATATGAGGATGTTGAACCCAGTAGGACTCCCATAATAACTAGTGCCCAATACTTTATTTTGGTCATTCTCTCTTCCTTTTTTTGATTATGAAAAACTTTCGACCATAAAGCTAACATATTTGTTTCAAAAAAAAGACCCGACATCAAAAGATGCCGGGCCTTTTATTCAGATTAAGATTACAGAGTAATCTATATCATCTGGGTCTTACAGGCTGAATACACTCAGAACACCACCCAGGTTAGTCCAGCTAGACAGTGATTTGTATGCACCGACTGCGCCAAGACCATCTGTGTCGTTTTCTAAGCTTGGGATCGCCATACCGATACCAGCCCAACCACCTACACCTGACAGGATTGAGATGTACTGCTTACCGTCATGTTTGTAAGTGTTGACGTTACCGATAACACCTGATGGCGTTTTGAATCTCCACAGTTCACGACCAGTTTGCGCATCAACCGCTTTCAGATAACCTTCCAGTGTGCCGTAGAACACAACATCAGAAGCTGTCGCTAA